>Ga0081474_111613_pt1 | contig 27949 bp, 51 predicted proteins | sample OneHunmetagenome_2_FD_70978 | JGI IMG/M metagenome (GOLD analysis project Ga0081474, IMG submission 70978) | Ferrous microbial mat communities from One Hundred Spring Plain, Yellowstone National Park, USA v2 (version 2) | ecosystem: Environmental > Aquatic > Non-marine Saline and Alkaline >... | reverse complement strand
TTTCGACGCCCCTCATCGCTTCATCATGACGACGCAACGACAAACGTCAAGGGGCGTTACGCACGAAATTTCATGAAGAAATTTTGACACATGTAAAGCGCACGCTGGACATAGAGAAACGGGGTCACACCCATTCCATTGAACTACATGATATTTGACAGTTTGTTGAATCCAACAGACCCAGCCCATAGCAAATTACACATCACGAAACAGTTATATATTCGTTTCGGGTATAACCACACATGTCCGAAAATGTTGACCAGACGCAAATAGAAGCGCTGGTAAACAGCCTGCCGCAGTTACAGCAAATGTTAGGCGTTTTGATGGAAGCGCTCGGTGCAGAAATCCGAATGGAACTGCGCGAAGTTGACGACTACACAATCGATTATGTAATCGAAATGAAATTTTCGACACCAGATGTCGTGAAAAAGATACTTGAGGCGTCGCAGAGATGAGCGAAGACAAGCCCGATAAAGAAGAAGTTATGGCGCTCGGTCGTGTGACTGGCGCTTTGAAAAAAGCAAATCCGTCTTTGTACAAGACTGTCGAAGAACTCGCGCTACAAAAAGGCGTAAAGCCTTGGGAAATACTTGCAGAAGCTGTTGAACGTTACATAAACGAAGGTGATGCACTGAGCCATATGTCTGCGGTTGAACTGCGCGCATCATGGGACTTTTTCAAAGACTATGCGGACACAATCATCAAGTGGTTCACTGATATGTATCAGAAAACGATCGAAACTACACTTGAACACACAGGAAATGTGTATAAGATGATAGCACCAGAAACGCCGCAACCAAAACCAGATCCGCTTGCCGAACTCAGAGCTAACATGCTAAAATCAGTTGCGCCGATAATCACGTCGATGATGGAAATGATGATCATGAACATGATACCAGCACATTTAAGAGGACAACCGAAGGCGAAAGTTCCAATCACAGTCGTGAGAAAGAGCGACCAGAGTAGCACGCCTTCACAGCAACAAAACGAACCGAATAAAAACGAGGAAAACAAAGAGTAATCAGGTGGTCGGATGGCCAAAAGGAAGCATGCCTTGTTAAAAGGCATTGAGTACGTAAAAGAGAAGTACAAGAGAAACGCGATCGACATCGGTGCTGACAACTACGTCAGAGCGATTGAGGAATACGGTGCGGATGACTGGGCTCAGGCTGTTTCGATTCAGGCAGGCATAGTCGCAGAAGAATACGCTGAATGGGAAAGGACAAACGCATCAACCACAACCAGAGTTCTTGAAAACATAGCCAACATGAAAAAGTACGGTCAGGCTGTAAGAGCGTACAAGGAATATTTGAAGCGTCAACGCGCAAGAGAGGTTGCGGATCAGGTTTTATCTACACTACCTGCGGAAGTTAAAGCAGTTTTAGCTGGTCGTGCAACAGCACCTAGACGCACTGAAACTGTCGGCGTAAGAGGTGCGTAGGTGAGCTGAATGAGCCTGTCGCTGGTGTCGAGTGCTGTGTCACAGCTTGTGCCAATCGTTGTTCTCATTTTCGTTATTCAGTTCTTGTTCAAATCGCTCACATCGCTCGGTACCAAGCTGGAGAAATCTTTGTCTTCTCCAGCGGCAGGCACAATGGGGGTGGCTTGAATGTCATTGAATCTTTCATCTATTGTTAGTATAGTCACCGCAATAATCCCAGTGTTCGTTATAATTCTCGTTCTGAAGTTGCTGTTCGGCGTGTTCTCAGGTTTAGGTGCGTAGGTGAGTTAAATGTCTTTGAACCTTTCGTCTATTGTGAATATAATAACTGCCATTGTGCCTGTATTTGTTATCATACTGGTACTCAAACTACTATTCGGTGTGTTCTCAAGCCTAGGCACAGCGGTAACTGGATAGGCGATTTGGGTGTCACTTTCTGAGGTGACACCTGAAGCGCCTGAGCGACCAATCGAAGAGCGACCAACCGAAGTAGTTGAAGTCACACCAGAAAGAGTAGTTCAAGTAGAAAGACCACCAGAGATCATCAGGCGCGTATCAGGTGTAGTAAGAAAAGGCGTAACAGCTTTAGCTAAGACGCCACCAAAAAACATATTCTTTTTTGGTTTGAACCTGATAACAGGCACGATATTTGTTGTCGTTTTTGCTGAGCTAATTGCGCACGGTGGTGCGCTTTTATCGACCGCATCAAGCGCAGTTGTACCGCTTGCAAAGCTTTTGATCGAGCTAATTCCTTTGATTGTTCTGATAATCGTGATTTCTGTTTTGGGACAGGTGAAATGAATGGCACTTGCAATATTTGCTGATCCGCTTTTTGACGCATTTCTTGCAAGCGTCGCTGTGTCTGCGGCTGGTGCTATCATCAATTATTTGCAGACAAACAAGTCTTTGAGTTTGCAACAGCAATCCACAGTTTCACAGCAACAGTTTGAACAAGCGAGTGTCGCGATAAGTTTTATCGGAGTGTTAATAAGTGTGCTGTCGTTATTAATAACGGGGTTAGGTGGGTTATGAGCTACGAGTGGAAAGAAGACCCACTGGTGCAGGGAAAGTTCAAAATATACATACCGAAAGAAGCCTTTGTGAAAGCTGTCGAAGGACAGCCAGTTAGCGTGAACGCAACACTCGTGTTTGAAAAGGCGAAAGCACAGGAAGAGGAACAACCAGAGCAAAAGCAGAAGCCGATTGAGCTTGAAGTTCCACATCCACCAGTGATCATAATAAGACCACCATCACCTGTTATTTTGAGAGAAAAACCGCAGGTTCCTGAGATCATTCAGGAATCAACCGAAAAACCAGTCAAAGCCGAATTTGAAGTGAAAAAGCCAATAACGATAAGAGAGCAAGCGCAGGCAATCAGAGAAAAGTACAGAAGACAGAGACGATACATTTAACACTAACTTAGTTTATTTTAATACGTGTTTTACGGCAAATTCAAACTAAATTCGGTTGTCGAACTTAAAGTAGAAGGTGCGAAAGAGGTTTACATTGTAAGTCCAAGCGCACAGACATTCATGTTCAGGAAAAACCACATTTTGTTCGACAACACAGCAATAAGTGGCAACTATTCGGTTTACGCAGACACACTCGAAAATCTTGTTGGATATTTTACGATAGACGAACCACAAGATGCAGTTCGTGGTGTGATAAATCCAGTTTATCACGTGCTACCAGCAACAGTTGTTTCCGCAAGGGTTTTGATGATTTTGCTTTTAACATCGGTGTTGAAAAGTGTTTTCAATGTTTAAGTTTGGAAAAGCTATTACACCAAAAGACATAATTGTTGTTGATGACTTAAAGGATTTCAAATCAAAAACGCTAGCCGTTGCGATTTCACCACAGAGGACGCCTAGCCTTGACAGAGTAAGGTCTGATATTTTGCAAGCAATAAAACCGCTTGGGTTCAAAACAACATTTGTTGATGTGAGTGATATCGCGCTTGTGAATTTTGATTACAAGCTTTTTGTGAGCTCTTTTTTGAGATCTGCTGTCTCATTCAATTACTACTGCGCTTTTGCGAGTAAAAACATCGATTACCTTGTTGTTGAGGGATATACGGATATTTCAGCTGATGAACACTGGTTTGACAATCACGTTGTTTTCACACCAAGCGAGTTTTCTCAGTTTTGCATGAATCGAAGTGGTGTGAAAACTCAGGTTATACCGCACGGCGTTAATCCAGACGTATTCTTTGAAACAAAAACTGAAAAAACAGTTGATATTTTCACAATTTGTCCCAATGTTTCAAGAAAAGGTTACGATCAGTTCATTCAGGTAATAAAAAGGATAAAATCAAGGCTTGACATAAAAGTTCACATTCATTCACCTTACGGCGTGAAAAAGGATGATGTTTATGTTACAACGAATGACTTTGATGACGCAACGCTCAGAAACCTTTACAGTAGCGCAAAGCTTTACGTTCTTCCGTCGCTTGTCGAAGGTTTTGGAATGACGCCGTTAGAGGCGATGGCATGCGGTTGTGCAGTTGTTACACTAAACGCACCAGCGATGAACGAATACATGCCTGAAAAGTTCATGATAAAAACTGTTGACGTTGTCTGGAAAAGTTATGAAGCCAATCCAGAGCTAACATTTCCTTTGCACATGCCAGATATGGAGCATTACGAGCAACTCATTTTTGATATCCTAACTATAAAAGATGTTTATCAGGAAAACAGGGCTTTGATGAAAGAAGTTTTGAAAAACTACTACACGATAAAGCATTACACCGCACTTTTTGCTGATTATGTTGTCTTGAGAGCATAAAACATATTTTTATGTGCGCATAAACAATTTCGTGTCGGTTCGAGCGGTTGTAATACACGCAAGAGCGTCGTTTCGCGCAATTGATTATCAACCAAATGTGGCTTTTATTCTCTCACTTAAAAAGGATCAGAGAAATATTTTGAACAAAATTCAGAGCAAAATTGATGAAGCTATTGCGTTTCTTGTTGGAAAGCTGTATGAATCGCCGATGCTTGACAGATCAAGCGTTTCAAGGATAAACAATTTTTTAAAGGAAATTGAGCCGATCGAGCAAAGAATGACACAGATAGTAGAACTAGGTGATCCAGCGCTTTCAAAAGAGTACGCAGATCTTGCAAGAAAGCTCAGAGACAAATTCAACGACCTTGTGTCAGTTGTTTCTCTTTACTACGGAGAGGTGTTCTGAATGTTCAGCGTTACAAATTTCTTTTCGATTTTTTCATCGAACACGAGTATTGAGCTTTTAAAAGATGACAGCATATTCAACACGGATTACGCGATAATGCTGATAGACTGGTTTTCTGATGTTCTTGACACAATGAAACAGGTTCTTGACAAGTCTGGTGTAACAGGGCTTGAGCTTGCTGTTAATAGAGGAAATTTGTCAATGATTCAATCAGAACTCAAAACAGTAAAGGATATTCTTACATCAAAACCAGTGAATGTTCTTGCAATTCACAGAATAATGACCAGAATAACGATAAGGTTCAGAGCTTTTCTCGATTTTTTGAACTATCAGGGCGTTGATATTTACTCAGTGGTAAGGCAAATTGAAACTGGATGATATTGAAAAAAGGCGCTTTATCTCAAAGCACATTCTCACAAAGCACTATGACAAGGTGTACAAAATGCTTGGGAATTACAGGTTGATAAAAAGAAAAAACATGATTGTTGTTTACAACACAAAGTACATAACAGCATGGTTTATAGGTAACGAAGAAAAATATTATAAGGGGTTGAGAATATGAGTGTCACTTATGCGCCTTCGCCTGAGCACATACACGAACACCTGAAAGAGTGGTACAACGAGGAAGACCCGATGGATCTGTTTGAGCACATGGTGATGGACACAATTCTCGTTGTAACAGAAATCGTGTTCGCTCAGGAAATAATGAAGAAAATGGGACTTGTATGAGCTTTGTTGGTTCTGATCTGATATTCATAGCGGTTTTTGCTTTAGTTTTAATACAGTTACTACAACTCATGGTGTCGATATGAGAATTCTGTTTCTTAATTCAAACAGCGCTGTTGCGAGCTACAACGATGTGTGTCAAAGAATGGCTGAAGCAATGAGGAAAAAGGGTCATGAAACAGTTATAATAGGCGTTCAGATGATCACTGATAGATTTGACGCAAAGCCGATTCAGCACGGAAATCAGCTTCTTGTTTTCAAACGTGGTGGTCTGATAAATCTTGGTGAAGGAAGGAAAACAAGAATGTTAAGGTTAAGGGAATACGAAGGTGGTGGGCATTTCGACAGAATTTACATGCCACAGCTTTTTGTATCGAGCGCAGTTGAGATGTTCGCTCAGGATTGGGTTGAAGTTGCTGATAAAGCGTATTTTATGGCTGATCTTGAAGGAACAACCGCAGGTTGGACGTCAAGGCATGTCGAAATGAGCAAAAAGTTTCAGGTGTACGCATCAAGTGAGTTTTCGCGTGAAAACATAACAAATCTTGGTGTAAACGTAAGTGGTGTGTTTGAAAGGTTCATCAATCTGGATTACTTTAAAAACATAGACCAAAAAGAAGTTCAGAGATTCAAAAACGAATACGGTGAATTTGTGCTTGCGTGGTGCGGAATGGAGCAAATATCACATCCACGAAAGGGTCTTGACGAAATTAATGAAGCATATTGGATTGCAGAAAGAGAAGGAAAAATTGAAAGAATGCCTAAGTGTCTTGTTGTGACAAATATCCCAAAGGAAAAAGTAGAGCAAAAGATTCACGCAAAGCTACATCCTAAACTCATACTAAGAGAATGGTTCGGCAGGCTTCAGAAAAGCGTTCAATCGGCGCTTTACGCATCTGCGATTTATTTCATTGCATCGTCACACTCAGAAGGATTTGGATTATTGCCACTTGAGGCAAATGCGAGCGGTACGCCGTGTGTTTATGTTGATTCACGCGCGCAGAATGAACACACGGTTGGCTACAAAGTTCCTGTTACACACACGATGTGGGTTGAAACAAGGTGGGATCTCATTTATAAGTATTTCATGTACGACCCAAGAGATCTAATGGAAGGAATACTTTATGCATGGGAAAACAGAAACACGGATGAGTATAAAGAGCTCAAACACAAAGCGATTGAGCTTGCGAATTGCTACGGGTTAGAAAATTACAACAGGCTTGATGAGCTTTGAGTATCAAAGAGCTTGAGGAACTCTTAGAACTGTATAGCAAGCATATGGTGGATGTTAACACTCTCAGAGACTTATATTCGCAAGGCATACCAATTATAGTTCCTTCAACCACTTCTTTAGTAGATAAAAACTGATTCGCTACAAATTCCAAAAATTTAAATATATCATACTTTTCTATAATGTGTGTCAACAGTTAGAGCTTACCAGTCAGATGACAGATATCTGGTGTCGTTGAACGGTATTCTTTACACACCGCAGGTTTCGGTATGTTTGACAATAATTGATAACGATGGCAACGTTGTTTCAAGGATGGAAAAACAACCAGATATCTTTTTGAGCAATGCGCTAAAGCTGTTTCTTGCGCTTGTCGGTGGGTTTTCTGGATTGTCTGGCACAACAACAGCTGGATCATTGGTTGCAATACCCACAACGCTTTCTGTTGCACCAACTTTGTCAATTGTTATCGGTTCTGGCTCGCAAACGCCATCCGCAACAATACATGCCCTTGTGTCAACATACACGTCATTTGCGGCAGTTTTGTCATCTCTTGCTGTGGTAAATGTCACATCGACACAGGTTGTTATCTCTGGGTCGATAAGCGTCACAAGTGCGGTTACAGTATCAGAAGTTGGTTTGCTTGTGGTCACATCAGCTGGTTCATTCTTAATCACATATGACACATTTTCTGGTCAATCAACAGGCACATCTGGTGGCACAATAACTGTTACAGTGACCATAACATTCAGTTGACGACCAGCGACTGCGAAATGTCGAGTGTTTTGTGTAAACGCTTTTCAGCAATCATACAGTATTCAGGACTCATCTCAATCATTATCCACTTTATGTTCCACTTTTGTTTTTTCGCTGTTTCATTCACATAAAGTTTGAATTCATCCCACTTGCCGTGATTTATTAGTTCGCAAGTTAATGCAACTGTTCCGCTACCTGCAAGAGGGTCTAGTACGATCCCATCAGGTGGGCAAGTAGCCAAAATTGGGCGTAATGGTAAATCTAAAGGAAATGGTGCAAAATGCATTTCCTTTAACGGTCTAGTACTCATTTCCCAGACATCGCCAGGATTTTTTCCGAGTAAGTGATATTCTTTTGTATGTAATGGATCAGTATAACTAAAGTTGCCTACTCTTCCAACAGCTAAATCATGCTTCTCTGGATAAACATAGTTTTCAACTTCCTTCTCAGACGCTTTTAAAGCACCAAACGCTGATATTCCACCCTTCCCACGTTTAACATCTCTAACTCTTAAATTGAATGGTGCAAATTTTGTTTTATGTGGAATTCTGATATTATCCAAATTATAGTAATATTTCCTAGATTTAACGAAATGTAGAACATATTCATAAGTTTGAGCTAAGCGATCTTTCGCACTCGAAGGCATCGCATTTAATTTTCTCCAAATAATCACATTCCTTAGTATCCATCCGTCATCAATCAAAGCTAAAGCAACACGCATAGGAATAAGCATTAAACATTTAGGCTGATAGGGTTTTTGGGTTAAGGCTTGCGGTTCCAAAAACGTAATATTTCTTCCATTTGGATCAACATATCCATGATGTCTTGAAGGTCCACCAGCACTAGCATAAGTATCTCCAATATTTAACCAAAAAGAGCCTGTCTTTTTAAGCACGCGTTTAACTTCTCTAAATAAATCTACTAAATGCTTAACATAAAGTGTGTAATTAGGCTCAAGCCCAAGCTCGCCTTTCCAAGCGTTGCATTTTACACAAAATTGAGATACTTGAGAATTCCACTTAGGTTCATTATCCCTTGAAGGTCTATGCCAACTGCTTTTTCCATAACTTCCTCTTTCCTTTGGCTTGATATACTCGTTCCATTCATGGGAACAATTAGGGTTTTCATCAAAGATTTTTTGCGTGTATTTTCCGTATGTTCTTAATCCATAGTAAGGTGGCGAAGTGATAACACAATCGACACTTTCGCTTGGGATTTGCTTTAATAATTCAAAGGCGTCGCCGCAATGTATTTTATTTATCCAATACTCAATCGGTTTCATTTCTTATTAAAAATATGCAGTATCTCTTTCAGCCATTGCTTTATTTTTTCACAAAATGTTGGTTTCGCTGTTGGTGACCAGCAGGCGTTGTTTTTGTTAGACCACCATGCGTTAACATAGTAACCGCTTGCGGTTTTGCACACATAGTTTTCATCGCAGTAATCACAAAGTTCAAGTGCAACATTTCCTTGAACAATCAGCCAACCAGTGCCAACCTGCATATCTGTTTTGAGTTCTGTCATTTCTTCTGATAGCGCCATTGTTAGCGTATCGAAACTATTTTGAGTGCATTCGTTGCAACCTTCTTGGCAAGGATAAGGTATTACCGTGTAAAACAGGTTTTTCCCGTCCCAAGAGTGATACGCGCAGAATTCAACACAGCTACTCATGCCTTGCATTGTCACAGTAACATTAGGTGGAAAGAAAACATTGTAAGCACCAGTTACATCTGGTATCGTATTCGGAATCCACTCTTTTAGCTTTTGAATTATTTGCTCATCATCAATAGTGCTTGGTGGATCTTCAGGAATCACCACGGATGTCAAAAGCTTTCCCTGTCCAACGTTGTATTCTGATAACCCACCAGAATATGACGGATCTGATTCGATCGCTGAAACAGCTCTGTCTATTTGTTGCGTGTTGTTTTTCCAGTATGATCCGTAAAAAACGTTTACCCAGCTGTAACCGTCCTGCCACAGCTTTCCACCATAGTATTTCGCGAGATTTGATTGTTCCTGAATTTCAAGCTTGTTCCAGTGACCACACGCAAGCTTTACCGTAATTAAGCTTTTCTTGTTTTTTAGCCGTATTCCAGCTGACCTTACTATTTCGTGATCTGTGTTGCACACTTTGCAGTGCATAACTATTTATATATGTTTTAACTAAAAAGATTTGTGATTCAGAAAGCAACTGCAAAAGCAAGTGTTGTGTGCAAATCTGATGTTAATTTGAGAATAGTTATCAGCGCTGGGGCTTGACAACTCTCATTTCAAATATCATGTTCCAGCCAGCAATTGATTTGTTAACAAGCTCAAACTTCCATCCGTTTTTTCTTGCCAAATAGTTGTCACCACACAACCATTCTGGTGTCTGTTTGCTCCAGTGATTCACATGCGTGATGTCAATCCAGCTTTCTTCTGATTCTCTGTGTGGTGTTTCGATGTGAATTATTGCGCCATTTTTGCAAACTCTGTACATTTCACGAAAGAGTTTTTCAATGTTTCTTATGTGTTCAACAAGCTGGTTGGCTTGAATGTACTCGCACGAATTGTCTGGCATCGGAATACCGTTTTCCAAATCGAAAAGAATATCTGGATTTCCGTAATTGTCTATCGTAATAAATCCGTCTATTTTATACGGTTCACCTAGTGCGATTTTTACCATAATTTTTATTATACGCTTGTGTCTCTTAAAAATGTGTTTATCGCAAGTTCTCATGATGGTGGTGTTGCTGGAATTAAAAAAGGTGGTCTTACTTTTCTGTACACGATAGACGCGTACGACGGCGACAAATTGGTTGCGCATATAGAAAAGGAAAGCGACTCATGGATCGGAAATATTGTTGGGCTTGTTCTTGCGTTTTTGCTGGGATTGCCAGTTAACTACGGATCAGTGGTGTGGCTGTCATTTGTAAACCTTGGATTTCCGAGCGGTTCACTTACGCCTTTTGTGACATACACACCTAGCGCAACATCATCAAATCTTGTTCAGGCTAGCGGTTATGCGTTACTTAATATTGCGTTCAGCCCGCAAAACACACCACCAAACATTTCAAATTTGAGCATAGTTTCGCTGTACATATCGTGCACAAACGGAAACACCATTGGTTTACAATCAATTCAATCTGTGTCTGTAAATGCGTCTCTTGCATCACCAAGCACGTCAGTTTATCTTTCAAGCACGCTGTCATTTCCGTCTGGGGTTATACTCTCAAGCGTTGCGCTTTTTGTGTTTGCGTATTTACAGGTTGGTGTAAGTATTGTAGGATTGGTCACACCAATATTATACGACGTGCTTCCGACAGCAATATCTGGCGCAACAACGGTTAACTGGACTGGAATACTGGTGGCGAGCTGATATGGTGGTTGTTTCGCAGGACATTGTAGTTGTTGATGACAAGGTTTACTGTAACGTTTTGCTGGATGACCCTTTGCTTTACAATTTTATGGCGTTTTTTCTTGAAAATCTTGGTGATATTTCAACAGTTATACCAAGAAACACGAGCGGTTCAAATGTTTCAATGCCAGCGCTGAACACATCGAATTTGGTGTTTTACGCATTATCAGTTTCTGCGTGGTTGGGTTCAGGTTCACCAACAGTTGGTGCAACTGATTATTCATTACAGTCACCAACGACAATATCAGCGCCGATATCGCTTTTTGCTGTGAGTAATGTGGATGTTTCAACCGTTGATATATCAATCTCATTTTCTGTTTCAATTTCTGAACAAATAACAATACAGGAGCTTGGGTTAATCGGTTACTTTTATTATCTTAATACTTCAAACGGGAATATTTACAACACTGGTGCGGTTTTGCTAACTCATGACGTGCTACCACAACCAGTGTCATTTGGCACATTTGGTGGTGTGTTTTCGGCAATACTCAGGGTGAGATTCAGTTGAGCGCAACGCAAACAGCGAGTTCAAGCGAAACCGTTGTAAGCGTCAGTGCAACGCAAAATCCAGCAAACGCTCTTTCTACAATATTTCCATTTTTCTTAGGACTTTTCGTCGTTGTTATTTTGTTGAGCCTGATATCATCTTTGTTTAAAATGTTCAGGTAATCAAATTGGTCACAATCCATTCACCATCAGTAACTACAACATCAACTAAAACATCAGTGTTTTTACAATCACCTAGTTTTGATTCAACGACAACAACATCAACTCCATTAATCTCATTCAGTTCATCAGCATCTGGTAAATCCGTAAGCACTGCACAAGCAATATCGAATGTCTCAATCACATTATCAGCTTCGGCTAAATCCGTAAGCAGTGTGCAAGCAATATCGAATGTTTCAACCGCTTTATCTTCAACGGGTAAATCTACAAGCACTGTACAGGCAATAACAAATGTCTCAGCTACATCAATAGCATCTGGTAAATCTGTAAGCAGTGTACAAACAATATCGAATGTTTCAACCGCTTTATCATCAACAGGTAAATCTACAAGCACTGCACAAGCAATATCGAATGTTTCAATCGCCTTATCTTCAACGGGTAAATCTGTAAGCAGTGCGCAAGCAATATCGAATGTTTCAACCGCTTTATCTTCAACGGGTAAATCTACAAGCACTGTACAGGCAATAACAAATGTCTCAGCTACATCAATGGCATCGGCTAAATCTGTAAGCACAACACAGGCAATATCGAATGTTACAATCGCATTATCTTCATCGGCTAAATCTACAAGTATTGCACAAGCAACAACAAATGTTTCAGCTTCATCGATTGCATCTGGTAAATCTGTAAGCACTGCGCAAGCAACAACACCAGTTGCAATCGCTTTATCATCAACTGCTAAATCTGTAAGCACTATTCAAGTAATAACATCAGTTACATCGACAGCAACGGGTAAATCTGTAAGCAGTGCGCAAGCAATATCGAATGTTTCAATCGCATTATCTTCAACGGGTAAATCTGTAAGCACTACTCAAGCAATATCGAATGTTTCAACCGCTTTATCATCATCGGCTAAATCTGTAAGCACTACTCAAGTAATAACATCAGTTACATCGACAGCAACGGGTAAATCTGTAAGCACTGCACAAGCAATAACAAATGTTTCAATCGCTTTATCATCAACGGGTAAATCTGTAAGCAGTGCGCAAGCAATATCGAATGTTGCAATCAGTTTACAGACGGCTGGTGTGGCACGTTCGATTGCAACTGTTTCGGCTATCACATTATCAATTGGTACAACGCAATCTTATGTAAATAACTTTTCTGCAATATTCCCAGTTGTTTTACAACTTTCTGCTGTAATTATTTTATTGATTTTGCTTGAATTGATGCGTAAAATGCTCAGGTGATCATCGTTGGTCGCAATTAATTTATTATCAACTGGAATGACATCAGTATTGCACAGGCGATCAGTGTGAGCACGATCAATTCGCCATCTGTGAGCACAGCATCAGCAACTACATCAAGTGCAACCACACCAACTGTGCTGTCACCTAGTTTAACTTCATCAACTACAACATCAAGCACACCAACTACAATTACGATCAACTCACCATCTGTGAGCACAACATCAGCAACTACATCGAGTACAACTATTGTTCCATCACCTAGTTTGGCATCAACAACAACGACATCAAGTTCATCTGTAATTGTGCTGTCACCTAGCTTTGCATCTTTGACTGTTACCAGCACAACCGTAAGTCCAAAGACGAGTTTCATAACGCTTATTTCAAGTTTGTTACCGCTTATCTTGGTTCTACTACTGTTAAGAATGTTACTCGGTATATTTGAGGAAAAGAAAAAGCGTCCACCAAAAGCACCACCAAAAGTTCCACCAACTGCGGGTACAGAAGTTATAATATACGAACAACCAGTTTACTACGAGGAACGAAAATGATATAAGTGTGCAAAAATTATTTTTATTGTGGTCAGCGTAGGTTTGTTCTTTACTGGTAGCGGTTGGCAGGAAATAGTGCCAAGCGCAATAATTAATGGTTATTTGTTTTGTGAAACATTAATCGGGACAACACACTATCTAATTGGTGTCAACATATCAAACACCGCAACACAAATAACTGCAATTACATATTCTGGACCAGCGGAAGCGATTGGTGGGTATGACTGGACAAACAACGTAGGTATTGTTGTGTTTGGTGCATATCCATCTAATTTTGGATTAGGTGCTATTGTACCAAGCGGTACTGGTGTTAGTGTAATAGGTTTGTACACGCCAAGCGTACCAGCTGGACCAGCACAAGGTACTGGTCTTTACAATGCAAACGCGCAGTATTTTAAACGCATAAACATTTCTGGTGCAACACTATCTGATGTGTTTGTGTTTTACTGGCTTGGTGCTGATGGAAACACTGTTTATTACTTTTACATAAGCACAAAATCACTGCTTGCATCACAGAATCCAGTGCTCATAACATCGATAGTTGTCACAAGCTATCTTCCGCTTGTTAATGCGTCACTCAGCGCATCTGGTGGCAACAACGGTGGTAGTGCGTTTCTCTGGAACAACTCGTTGTTTGTTTTACTCGTTGGTGGTGGTGTAGCTCCGCGTGGGTCGGTTGCACTGCTTGCAACGAGCGGTTTTCAGACTTTCACGTCAGTTTTGATTATACCAAGTGGGTTATCTCTCACATCATACAATGGATTTTATGGCATTCAACCTGCGGTTCAGGACAACTTGCTTGCAATACCGTATTTTGACGGAACAAATGTGTGGATTGCTTGGACGAACACAACGATTTTCCCAAGCTTTAACTCCGTGCTTGTTCTTTCAAACCCACCGAACGCAAGTGCAGAATTAAGATTGACAGCCCATGCGTATGGCAGGTATATTTTTGTTGGCGTCGGAACTCGTGTTGGTATAAGCGGTAGCCCGTACGGTTTTCTTGCGGCGTACGACACTGTTGCAAACAGCCTGATAACGATAGTACCAAGCATAAGCGGATTTCTGCACGACCCGTTTGTTCTTTTCAATCCGTCTGTTTTCTTATTCCCGATAAACGCGTACAACGGCACAACGAGTTCATCAATTCTCAGTGTAGTGCTTGATTCTGGAATATCTCTGGTTATAATTGTTCCGACAACACTCACAACGAGTCAAGCTGTTACCGTTTCAGTTTCAACAATTCCAGCAACACCTAATATAAGCATATCTCTGTTTGAAGATTTCTTTGATTACACAGCAGACGACTCAGATTTCAGCGGTACACTTATCGGCACAGCTGTGACAAATGCATCAGGCGTTGCAACATTCACTTACACGCCAACGTTTAATGGCACACACAGGCTTGTTGCGCTATATAGACCGTAGGTGATTATATGGTTTCAACTGGTGTTTATTTGAGCAACAATAGAAACGGTTTTTGTGCGCCTTTTGCGGTTGTTGGACCGTATGTGTATTTTGGTAGCGGATCAGCTGGCGCTGGAACTGTTAGTGCTGTAAGCGGAACAACTGTAAGCACGATTTTAACTGGTGGTGCGAATGAGGGGGTAGTATCACCATTCACAAGTCATGTAATTGTGATGAAAGGAAACGAATTAGCGGTTTTGAGCGGTTTTTCTGTACTTGTGAGTTACTACGCAGTTCTACCATCAAACTTTACGAATTTACAACCAAATGGTATTATGCTTATTTCTGGAATTGGTTTCAACACAAGTCTATCAGATGTACTTGTGTGGGTTGTTACCGCAACCAATAACTCAACCGTCGGCGTGTTTTACATTCAGGAGTCGCAGATAAACGGCACAACAAGCGCAACGCTTGCAACGTCATTCGTTCCGATTGCACCAGTTGCAACGTCATCTGGAAACAACATGACATTTACAGACATTGCGCTTTTCAACGGCGTTTACTGGATGGTCGCGACAGGTGGTGGTTGCGCACCAAGAGGTGCGGTTGTGGTGCTCAGCTCTACAAATCTTGTAAGCTGGACGTCGGTTCTCAGTCTATCTGGTGCAAACACAGTTTCAGTTGTTACCGATACATTTCACAGCTTTGCTTCAGCATCTCCTGATATGCTCGCGTTTCTCTGGTGGAATCCAGCAAACCAGCTTGTTTCGCTTGTTTACATTCCATCAGGTACAACTTTGCCATCATACGTGAATTTGAATGTGCTTATACCATCAGCATCAATCTCAAATTACATAAATCTCGGCGCAACAATTCTCGGTTCACTTGTGATATGTTTTATTGGACATGGAAATGGTGGTCTTCCATCTGGTGGTTCATCAGTTGTTCTGGTTTACGACTTTACAAACGGCACGCTTAATGAGGTATTTCCTAGTCAAACAAGCGTCTCTGTTTCAACAAATGTTACTTTTGCAAATGGTGTTGCTTCACCACAGGTGATATTCAGTTCAGTGCCATCATTCTTGTTCGGGTTACAATATATTGGTGCGACAATATCAAGCAGTATAATGTACATATCATTTGACAATCCAATAACGCTTAGCATTTCTCTACCTGCAAGCATTCCACAGGGTCAAACAATCACGGTTCAGGTTTACACAACACCAGCTACATCAAATATCACGATAAAGCTGTACAATTTCTACGGCACAAACGAAATGGACTTTACTGGTTTTGGTGGTACGCTATTAGGTTCAGGTGTGACCAACACATCTGGTATAGCTTCAATATCGTTTGTCGTTCCGAGCCAATCAACACTTTATCTTACGGCGATATACGATGGTGGATAAGCTCATAACAAAAGTAGATGAGGATGACTACGTTATCGTGTACAAAATACTGTTTGAGTCACCAGTATCAAAAGAGGAACTTGATAAAACTCTTGAACAAATTGGTGATTCAAAAAAGATGCTTATAACACCAATAATATGCGGTTTGATAGTAAAGGTTCTGAAATGATCAGGCACTTTTGCAGAAATATATATCAATCAGATGAAAATTTCACGCTCGATGAACTCAGAAATTACAACATAAAAGTTGTGATCGATGTGTGCGATAAAGAAAAGTTCGCGACAGTGAACGACCTTCCTGTTAAATATTTTCACATACCGCTTGCTGACTGCCAGCCTATACCAGAATGGATCATTGATTTTGTAAAAACAATAAACGAGAACGTTCTTGTTCACTGCTGTGCGGGTTTGTCAAGAAGTGTTAGAGTGTGTCAACTTGTGTGTGGTATGACTGAAGAACAAGCAAGAAGCATAGTTCCGAATTCTCTCGGTTGTGTTCAATCACAACCGATAAAAAAGGTGTAGGACGGTTTAAACCGTCCAGTACAGTTTGCCACCCCGATTCTGTATGGTGACCACTTTTCCTTCGAGTTGCTTGATTTTTTGTTTTGCATCTGGTGCGTTTATATCACTGATTCCTACTGACGCTAAAAGTCTTGCGGCGCTACCAGTTATCACTGGTCTGTTGAGCCCAAAAAGGTGTGAATACTTTTGACCGTTGAGCTCAACTTCGAGTGTGAGCGCTTTTGTCACTTGACCGAGCTGTGTGTATATCGGCTCATCGACGATTTCCGCTTTGATTATCCGCACTTTTGTCCCTTCTTTGGTCACCATATCCTTCGGGATAGCTGGTGGTACGTTACGTACTGACATGGCATCACCCAACGTATTATGTTTTTAACCGACATATAAAGGTTTCTGATGGCAAAATTTTTATAACCCTTCATCAAATAGTAATTCATGGCAGAAATTCAGTTAATCCTTAAAGTGGACAAGTCTGGAAGGATAAACATCCCGAAGTATGTCAGGCAAAAGTATAAAATAGAAGGAAAAGTTGTGAAGGTAATCATAAGTGACGCGTAATGTCACTTCAGTACCCACCAGTGTACTCCGAAGACGTAAAGGGGCTTGCGCAAGCGATGTCAAGAAACACGGGTTTTAAAAGGATTCTTGGTGACTCAACCACAGCAAGATACCTGTATCTAATCCCAGTGGACAACATTTCACTATCGGAAATCAGAAGAGACCTGCTTGTTTTCAACCCGACACTACCGTATTCAACAAGAGCGAGATACGCAAGGTACTTCAAACTCATCACGAGATACACGTTTGCTTTCATTCCGAAAAACTACTACCGAATAAGAATTTCAGTAAGCTGGATAAACCCTGTTACCTACTGTGTTCACTTTGATGAAGAAACAAGCAAATGGGTTTACTACTTGCCATTTGGTCGATTCTCAACGAGCTTTCCGAACTCTCTTTTGGGACTTTCAACAGGTGCAATGTTTAAAACAAGGCAGAGAGCGCTTGAACACTGCGGGTCAGGCGTGCTGATTCAAGCGATCAAAGTTTTTATACAAACTGGAAACGGTAGAGGTGTTGAGGAAAATTACATTTTTGGTTATGACAGGGGTCGTGTTGAAACTCTGAATTACGCTTATTTCATTCTCAGGTTCTCATTCATAGAATTTCTTTCGCAGGATATATCAATAACACAGTTTGTGGAGAGGAACACGATATGGTCAAAAAGAATCGTGTAGGTTACAGAATTTTTGGATTTGACACTGAAACGGTTGACTACGGTAGAGGTCATGAGCTTTATTCGATTCAGCTTTATTCAGAACCAGAAGGTGGTGTTATACTTTACAGAGACAGGTGGTGCGAAATAAAAAACTTTGAAAGAACGGTTTTTGCAACAAACAACGCAAGATTCGACTTTGTGATGATAAGACACATATTTCCGAATGCGAGAGTTAGAGTCAACAGGTCAAAGGTTTTCAGAATTGATTTGGATCCAGAAAAAAGGCTGTTTCTTGTTGATATATTTAACTTTTTCCAGTCATCACTTGAAGAATTGGGAAAAAAGTTCGGATTTCCAAAACTCAAAAAACCAGATTATTTGGGAAAGAGAGAGCCAACACAGGATGAGCGAAAGTATTTTGAAGAATACGCGATAAACGACGCAAAAGTTTCGTATCACATCTACAAATACATAGTCAAAGATTTTTCAACTGTTGATTTAACTGGTGCGGTTCACATTCCAAGACCTTTTTCAACGGCGGCATCTCTTGCTTACTCGCAGTTCAGAAAAGAGACTGGATTCAAAATTCAGGTGATGAACGCTGACCTTCACGGACTTTATCACGGTGGAAGGACTGAGTGCATCGGATACGGCAGATTTGACAATGTTTACGTGTTCGATTTTAATTCTCTTTATCCTTACTGCGCATCGGTTCTGAGCTTTCCAGATATGGAAAAACCTGTTATTTCCGCTGATTTTTCATATGAAGGTGCAACGTTTGCAGAAGTTGAAATATTCAAACAGCATCTTCCACCGCTTTGTGTAAAGCTCGACAAACTTTACTTTCCTTATGGAAGATTGAGAAGCTGGTTCACAAACATTGAGCTGAGATACATTCATGACAACAAGCTTGGTGAAGTGAAAAGGATAATAGATTTCAGAAATTATGAAGAAATGCCATCGCCTTTCAGAAGCTGGGTTCTAAAGCACTACGAAAACAAACTCAGAGCTGAAAAGTCTGGAAACACGCCTTTGAGAAACTACGAAAAGTTGCTTTTAAACTCATTTTGTGGAAGGCTTGCTCTCAGGCTTCAGAGAGCTGAAGTTAGAACATCACCACCTGATGACTGGCACGAATGGGAAGAGATATCTGGTTTGTGGATAAAAAGGGATGCTGGAAAACCGAGATTGTCAAGAACATCAAATCTGATATGGGCTTCATACATAACCGCAAAGGCAAGGCTTTATCTCCACGAAACGGTTAAAGATGACGACGGATTCATATACTGCGACACTGATTCGATACACACAACAAATCCTGAAAGGTACTCACACATGGTTTCAGATGAACTTGGAAAGCTCAAAGAAGAAGGTGATAAAGAAGGCAAGAACTACTATTTCAGAGCAAAATCGTACATCACAACAAGAGATGGCTCGATCAAAAATGGAAAGATATACATTAAGGGATTGCCTAGAAGGGAAATAATTTACAACGAAGGCGACTTTTTCATAAAGGGTGCAACAACAACGATACACGTAAATCCGCTTTCACCAAAAAAGCTTGGTCTTGAAGAACCACTTGTGAGAACCGTTTTCTTCACTTTTGACGGAAAAAGGATTTTGCCAAAACAGATAAACCCGCTTTCAGAAAACGTGATAACACAGCCAATGAAAATCGAAATGTTTTAAATTGTGCTTTCATTGTAATAAATGTGTCCATCACAGATATTGACAGGAAATTGTCCAAATTAAGGGAAGAGTATGTGTGGATACCGCACATCATGAAAATAGCAAACCACTATCTTGAAGAGCTGAAAAGAGTTCCAACATCAAGACTCACTGATGAAGGCTCAAAGTTGCTTTCTGATGAAATCTCAAGGGTTACGGTTTTCATTGGGAGGCTTTCAACAAAGCTGGGTTCAATACCAAAAGAGCAAAAAGAAGCGCTTGCGCAAAGAAGGGAAGTTTTGAGAAACATTGCGTTGAGAGGTGGTTTGAAACTTGTCTCAGGAAATCAAAGAAATCAGCGAAAAACTTGACAAGCTGATTAACTGGATAACAGTTGGATTCGACGGGCAACCGTCAATCGCGATGCAGATAAAAGATTTGCAGGACAGAGTTTCATCGCTCGAAACAAAGTTTGAGGAAATGAGAAAGAATGAGCTAGAAAACACAAATAGAAAAGTGACGTACGCAACAATAATCATATCAGTTCTCACAGTTGCGATCAACGTAGTGTTCCACTTTGTCTAGACTGCTTATCGGAACACCAGCAAAAGGCTTCAGTTCACTTCATCCAAAAATGGTCGAATCTATAAGAAACCTTGAGATACCAAGCGATGTTTACCATTCTTGGCTAATTGTCAGTGAAAACCGTTTTACCGAAAAGTGGAAAAACGTTGCACACAACATGGAAATCATAAGGAAATTTGCACTCGGATTTGACGAATTGCTCATGGTTGATTCTGATATTGTTATTCCGAAAGACGCGTATATAACTCTAAAAAAGTATGATGCGGACATTGTGCTTGGGCTTTACAATGAAAGGAAATCGAGATACGGATCTGTCAAACCGCTCATATCATATTTCTGGAACGGCAACGACTGCGACGAATACATAAAAAGAGGAGAAGCTTTTGTTGTGAAGGGATACTTCCCAACTGGTTTTATGCTTGTAAGAGGAAAAGCTTTAAATATTGAGTTCTATCCTAGTGATTTTGATATGCGTTTGAAAATTTTTGGGGTTGAAGTGCCAGCGAATAGCGCGGACATTCCTTATTCAAAAAAAGTGCACGAACATGGGCTCAAAGTTGTGTGCGCACCAGTATGGGCTAAACACATCGATGTGGATGGTGTGGAATATTGAAAGTCAAGCTCACAGCTGTTTTTTCAAGTGGTGATGAAGTTACATACGTTTTTTCAAAAGATGAAAGCCCAGCGGAAACTGCTGGTTTGATTTTGAAATCAGTTCAACACACTCTTGGATTACCGAATGAGTTATCGAACGCGCTCGCACAGGTGACACACCTACTTCCAAAAATCGAAAAACCAGTTCTTGTGATCACGCTTTCAAAGGATGAAATAACGCCATTTATAGAGCAACTTCGGCTCGACGAGTACTACGACCTGACTTTTTCTGACGAAATAAAGCTAACTCAAAGTATCCAAGATACTCCATGATGAAGTACGAACCGAGCATCGAAACGTAGTCTCTGATTTCCTTCGGATAATTTATCAACCTACCGTATAAGTAGTTGTGAGCATGATTGAACGCCTGACCCACAGCGATGTAAACGTTTGAACCACGATCGATCATCAGCCTTGCTGTGTCAAGCGCAAAAAGCATTGCGTTCTTTATTTCTGATATCGCTTTGTCTGTGAGATTAGGGTTCAAATTCTGAGTCATCCTGTACGCCACAGTGTCTTCCAAAAACTTTTCAAACAGTGTATCAAGCTTCTTTCTTGTTTCGATGTATGCTTCATTTATCATAATATATATTAGTCACTTTGGAGTATAAAAACTTATATGGAGTTTCGCGACATGTTTGCGGTGATCGCCTTAATCCTTACCGCGATCATGCTTTACTTAAAAGTTATAGACGCAAGCGTTTTCACTGCGGTGCTTTTTGGTTTACTCGGATACTACTTTTCTACGTTTAGAACGCAACAAACATTTGAAAAGTGGACACCATCAACATTTTTGCTCGCTCAGGACGCACACTTCGCATGGGGCTTGGCAATTTCGCTTTTTATCAGGATGATGCACTTTCCGATATACTATTTAATCGGCACACTCATCGCAATTCTTGTTTTAAAGGAAGGTGTGTTCGACACAATCGTTGAAGGAAATCCGCTAATTTGGAGTGGTCTTATCGACTTCAGCTTTTACTGTCTTGGTGCGCTTATCGGATTCATCATCTGAAAAACAGTAAGAAAAGAAATCGCAGTACGTGCACTCAACACCAATGTTTCTTTTTGGTAAAGTGTTTGTGTCAATCGCTTTTTTGAGTTCGTTCGCTTTTCTCAGTAATTCATTAAATGATGATTCATCTTTTGGAACTTCGTAAACAGACACTTCACCTGTTACGTTTACGACGAGCAAAAACATTTTGTTCACCTTTTTTCCGTGCTTTTCAAGAAGCGCGCCGTAATACCTTATCTGGTTTATGTAGTTGTGCGGTATATCCTGAAGCTTTGTTGTCACAAACTTCTTTTCGATGAGTGTTCCAGTTTCTTCATCATACTCATCAACGGTTCCACGAATCCCAGCGTAATCAACTGGTGTTTCGTGACCTTTTGTGAGCGCTGTTTTGTGAAGAGACCTGCCAAGCCACAGTCTAAAAGCTGTTTGGTATGAATAAGGTTTGTCGTAAACCATTTCGTAGTATGAGTGTCTCAAACAGTCGTATGCAAGCACTGAAACCCTGATATCTGTCGCTTTGAACTCATCGATTATCGATTTGTAAAAAAGCTCTTTTACGTTCATGCACCAGTCACTGGTGTGTACCTTCCTTCAACAAACCTTTTCATGTTTTGATTCAGCCAGAAAGTGAAAGAAAGCTTCCTTTTTGCCAGAATTTGCTTTGTCTTTTCATAATACTCAACATCGACTTTGACGTAAACCTTTTTGTACTTTCTCACCATACTGGGTCACCGAATATCAACTTTTTTGCGTCTTGAAAAGAAATGTATTCGCTTGGCGTGCAACCGAAAGGGCATGCCAGCTCTTTCACAAGACCGAACAACCTGCAAATTGCTGGTCTCACTGGATAAATCGAACACCTTTTGTTCACTAGATACGGACAGAACGCGCTCATCTTTTCGCCTCTAAAGAACCTTTTTGCTCTTTCGTTTAGATCAAAGTAAGTCATACCGTGCTTTTCGCAGTACTCCCTGATTTTTTCAACCTGCTTTTCGTTCGGAATCATGATGATTCCGCAACTCATCCAGCACAGACCCTTACAGTGCAGTGACATAAATTAAATACTAGTTTTCAACTAATAAACTTTTTATGCAGTTCAAAGCTTGTTCGAGCGCGTGATCAACAACTATGCGTGTCTCATAATCAAACTTTCTTATCACTTCGTGTATTTCCGCTGTGATAAATGCTGGGTCAAACTGATCACCAGCGATTATACCCGTGACAAGCGATTCAAAAGTTGTTATAACGTCGTACATCTCGTAAATCGTGATTTTGTTTCTTTCTAAAAGAAATTCCATAGCACCTCTCAGAATATACGAGCAATCAGCTATCTGGTATCTACTTGTGATGGATGATCCACCTTCTTTCTGTTGAGTATATCTTTTTCCTTTTTTCAGAGTGTTCATCAAAGTACTTTACTTCATCGTAAATGTCATAAACGTACCCGAAATCTTTATCCTTGTAAGGTCTCACGATTCTACCAACCCTCTGCAAAGCTCTTGTTGATGACTTTCCACCACCAGCAAGAACAAGAGATCTCAAAGCTGGTATGTCCAAACCTTCATCCACAAGTGTTGTTGCGATAACAACATCAATCGATTCATTTCTCAACTTATCAAAAATCGTTCCTCTTTCATCTGCGTCTATCATGCCGTACACAAAATGCGCGTCCATCTTTTTGAGTAGCGCTCTACCGTGTGATATTTCCTTGACAATCACAAGGCATGGCTTCGGTGCTTCTCTTACAATGTCAGCTATCAGCTGATTTCTTTCATCCGACTGGAAAAGCTCAGATTTTATTTGCTGAAACGTATCGCCAAACACATCCTGTGTGTAGTGAACAAATGTTATATCAGCAGGAACGAGATACCCAAGATCAGTCAAATCAGAGCTTGTGACTCTACCGCAGATATCGCCCATGAGACAGTAAATTTCCATATCCCGCAAATCATCACGATAAGGTGTTGCGCTCATCGCAAACCTCAAAGCGTTCGGATTTTCGCTTACAACAAATCTTGCTGTTTTTGCTGGAACGTGCTGGCACTCATCAAAGATCACGAGATCTGCGCTTCTGTAAGCGTTTGCTATTTCAATTGCTTCATCATAATCAAGCTCATCAGAGTCATATCTCACTTCATCAAACCACTCATCTTGTTCGTTTATTCCGTTTGCGATTTGGAGCGCTTTGTTGAGTGTTTGAACGGTTGAAAACACAATTGATTTGTTGTAATCTCTGTAACCGTGTCTGATGTAACCCATATCGCAAAAATTAGCCCTTTCAAACATCTGATGTGCCTGAATCAGCAAATCTGTGTTGAGCGAAAGGAAAAACGTCTTCTTCGGTTTTAAGCTGTTCACAAGAACGCTTGCAACAACAGTTTTTCCACCACCTGTGGCAATCTGAACGGTTGCGCATCCGCACTCAGATATCTGATCAAGCGCTTTGTCAACAAGCTCAAACTGGTAATCTCTTTTTTCGTAACCGCTCACCCAGTTCACGCTTACCTTTTCTCGATATTTTGCTGAATCTAGTCCAATCCTTTTCTTAAGCGTAGGATACATTCCACGATAAATCTTTATGCTACCATCTTCATACCAGATTCTTTTTATTGTTTGATGCACAAATCCTCTCCAGTTCGGGTCATACTTCACAATTGTGTATGAAAAGTCTGGTAAAAGCGTGTAATACAAATCAGAAGGTACGTTTTTCACGATAAAGTAATTTCCGTCAAATTTCGTTTCAAGCTCAGGATACACAAGATTTGATGTGTCAACATAATTTGAAAGCGCTTTCTTTATTTGTTCAAACTCCTGCTTTGAAAACTTTAGGATTTTTCGATTTGATGGATACCACGATTTGGTTGATGGATCGTAATCCGCTATTTTTTTAATAAGGCTCAAAAAATCTGAAAATTCGTCGTTTTCCAAGAATCTGTCTAGCTTAAGCAGTGATGATCACCACGCCCAAAAGAATAAGAACAATGGAAATCAAAAACTCGTACAGCTGTTGGATTATTCCGTTCAAACACGCATAATCGAGACAGTAAGGCACTGGTGTGAACGCAACCGAAAAAAGGATTTTAAAGCCGATCACAAGGATTATTGCGCCGATTATGAGCTTTGCCTTTTTAACGAGCATTTGTTTCATGCCTCTTTAAGTGTCTGCTGTGGTATGTCAAACCAACTGGCTTACCACACAGCTCACATATTACAGGTATGTACTTTCTTTTTGCGACCATTTTGAATCATAGTTACGATGACCTATTTAAAGATTATCACGCAACCATCTTCAACTTGATATTTTGCGCTTACACCAGATCCAGCTATTGCGTTTGGCAAATACTCTAAAAACATCTGCAAAGCCTTCGAGCCACCGCAAACAACGATTCTATCTTCCGTCATACCGTAAATTTTCAGTGCGTCAACGCGAACTTTTCTTTCCCACGCGTTTTTGAGTTGTTCAAGCGACTCATCAGATATGAACATGCCATCCCGTGTAACCCTCATATAAACAAGCTTTTTCAAGATTTCGATTGAAATCCTGTGGTTAACCACTTCGACAAGTCCTTCGATCACATCAGTAAAACTCAAACGGCAACCCCTCCACAATAACTACAAGCTCCCAGTATCTTGAAATTGGCGTTCGTCTTTCTTCAACGTGACCAACCTTCAATCTTACATTACACGCGCGTTCTATTTTGTCCTTTTCCTCAAGTATGTACCTATGTAACTTCTCAATTACGTATAAACAACCAGTGAAATCGTAAACATCTGTTGACACGCCATAATGTTTTACTTGAAAAGTTCCCATTTGGCTATCCCAATCTTCGCCTATTGCCTCAATCACACTTTCAATAAAATCTTCATCTGGTTGCTCGCCAGTTTCTTTGATATACTCTTTTTCAGCTTGAGCGATCATGTCCTTTTCATAATCTTCATATGCGTTGAGATTTGCGTCTTCTAGTAAATCGCGTAGCTTTCGTTCAACGCAATTCAGCCCGAACACATTTGATCAACCACGCTGTGGCTTTAAAACTTTTCTAGAAAACCCATATTTCTACTTCATTGTCTCTTTTGAAAATAATAAATTGCGCGTGAACCACTACAACTGTTTTCTTTGTTTGTGCGTTAATGATGTACAAATACTGGTTTGTTGTGTTGTATTCGCAATCATCAAAAATGAAAGTTTTGTCTTTCACCTTAAGTATGATTCTTTCCATAAATATCACCATGCCTTTTTCTTACATGCTGTGGCAAATATGAGACTGAGTATCTACGACCGCAAATTGGACAATCAACCAAAATTGGGTCTCTCACTTTAATCACCTACAAGATCTCGAAATATTGTTTTTAATTCTTCGATGTTTTGACTAAGCTCTACAAATGGATTTGCTTCACCTACAAAAGTGTTAATCGCATTTATTACTAGTGATTCTGTGTGTTTTGCCCATGTCAAAAGGTCTGAAACTACATAAGCCACTTCACGCTTGTGTTTATCGCAGTAAGTCATAACAACGAATCGATCGTTTATCGCGTCAAAAATGTAAAATCTTACTTCGCCACCGCACGATGGTTTAAAAGAAAAACTTGGAAAAACGAATGGTGTGTTAATCATGTTTGTCTCAAACATGATTGTTTCACCAGTTGCTTATACATTTTCGCGAACTCTTCTTTCGTGATTGTGCCTTTCACGTACTCAGCGAAAAGCTCTTGCCTCTCTCGATTTTCTTCGACGTCTTCGCCTTCGTATGAACCGAATGATGCGATAGCGCCCCAATTGACAGAATCGTTATTAAGAATCATGTCTTGAAAACTCTGAGCGTCTTCCTCAGTGATTATATCCCTCACTTCATCAATTGACACGTCGCGCACTGCCCATACAAAGAGCCAAAACTTTGAATCTTCATCTTTAAAGTCTTCCATGTGTTCAAACGCTAGATCAATTGTTCCGTGGTGGTTCTCTTCCATTTGATAGATAGCCTCTAGTTCCATTATGTCAACGTTAAGCAGTACACACAGCATTTTTTCTGCGTAATCAAGTCTTGTGCGGTCATCCATGTTACTCACCTCACTAAAATTAATTCGTTATCTTCAGGCGTTCCAATGGACTCATAGTAACCAAAAGATTTTGTGCAAAGCGCGTCATTTTTCGCTTTTTCAAGCTTTTTGTGATGGCTGTAAACTGTAAAGAAAGCGTAGTCATAGTTACCCCTACCCTTATATACTAAGCGCTTAGCGGTAAATTTGTAGTGACCGCGATGGTTGCAAATTTCAACCATTTCATTCACCTGCGAATTGTCTAAAAAGATAATCTGGAACTTCATCGGCGCTTATTTCGCGTATTCCGTCCCAATAGAATGGCTCTTGTTTGACCTCGAAATACCTAGTATTACCGATTGTTAAAAGCGCATAGTAATAGTATCTTACTTCGCCATATTGTACATCGCCTAAAAACAAAAGTTTCCCGCTTTTTGGTATCAGCTTGATGTAAGGGCTAGCTGGATCATGTGAGACGTGGTTGCACTGCTGATTATCGCAACCGACGCTTGCGCCACTAACAACGACATCAAAGTATTGCTCGATTTCTTTTCCAACATTTGACCGCCATAATGTGATACCTTCGGCTTTCATTCGTTCGATCGCTTTCGCAACTCTTTGTACAAAGTCTTGCGAGCTCATGCTACTCACCTTTAACCACACTTCTAACAACTCTGTACAGTTTGCTTAACGCCTGGACATCCCACAGAAGAGTGCGGAAGGGGTTGTTTTCTTTGTCATTAAACCGCTCTTCCGCATCCATAAGTAAAATTTCCACTTCATACTTTGAGCCAGTAGTCAATGTTTGAACCGCATAAGCGAATTCTGTATTTGTGTCATCAAAAGTCGCTATTGCCATTTTTGACACGCCACTTTGAAAAACATATATGTATATGTTGCCTCTTTCAACCCCGTAAGAAAAAATGGGGTCAAGTTGCGGGACGCTTAGGGTCTTGCGACCCGTACCCGCACCGATGTCGCTACCAAAACCTTTTTGGGTGGACATTTTTTTCGCCCGTCAACCGATATGCAATAGGGTTATATAAGCTTTTCTTTGCAACGTAAATTTTGCAATGTCAAGGGAAAACAAGCGTAATTCAATTTTTGTGTCAAAGTTTTGTTTCTCTATGTCCAGCGTGCGCTTTACATGTGTCAAAATTTCTTCATGAAATTTCGTGCGTAACGCCCCTTGACGTTTGTCGTTGCGTCGTCATGATGAAGCGATGAGGGG
>Ga0081474_125495_pt1 | contig 27964 bp, 22 predicted proteins | sample OneHunmetagenome_2_FD_70978 | JGI IMG/M metagenome (GOLD analysis project Ga0081474, IMG submission 70978) | Ferrous microbial mat communities from One Hundred Spring Plain, Yellowstone National Park, USA v2 (version 2) | ecosystem: Environmental > Aquatic > Non-marine Saline and Alkaline >... | reverse complement strand
CGGGGCTGGTATTTCGTCGATATACTCGAAGTCGCTTTCAATTCTATTTAAGATCAACGAGATAGGACTCTCCAAAGACTTGGCGAACGAACAGTTTCTTTCAATTCTATCCTAGATCAACTCAAAAGCTGCATGGTTAGCAGTCGCAGGCATCATCGTCGTCTTTCAACTCTATCCAAGATCAACTACCATTTGCTGACCCGCCATTTAAAGAAATTGCCAAATCTTTCAACTCTATCCAAGATCAACTTATTATAAGACTCACATAAGGTAGTAAGGTTATGATGACTTTCAATTCTATCCAAGATCAACTCTACAACTAGGACTTTCATATTGAAAAAGTGGGAGAATCTTTCAATTCTATCCAAGATCAACAACGTTCTTATCAGCATTCACGGGAAAAAACCAACTAATCTTTCAATTCTATCCAAGATCAACGAGTCTGAGGTACCGTTATATATATTTCTGATATCTGCTTTCTTTCAATTCTATCCAAGATCAACGGAAAAACATGGAGAAAGCTTTAAATAGCTGAGTATAGAGCTTTCAATTCTATCCAAGATCAACTCGTGACGCTTTCCGCGAATGGAGATCTCTCTCTCTGGCTTTCAATTCTATCCAAGATCAACTTGTATACACTTTTCAATGCAATCGAATTTGCACATAACACTTTCAATTCTATCCAAGATCAACGCGGAATATCAAGTATGTTATGAAACAGAAGATAAGATACTTTCAATTCTATCCAAGATCAACAGATGACGTCGCTAATACGATAGGACACGACAGTACCGTACTTTCAATTCTATCCAAGATCAACTATTATATCGTCTGTATCGTCTGGACGACGCTGAACGCCCTTTCAATTCTATCCAAGATCAACAGAAACGGTTTGTTGCGGTGGCGGAGAACTAACACCTTCTTTCAATTCTATCCAAGATCAACTAAACCTGTCGCATCTTAATCAACTGAGGGACAACTGAGTCTTTCAATTCTATCCAAGATCAACTCGGGGTCGGAGGAGCTGGTGGTGCTGGCGGTAGTTCTAGCTTTCAATTCTATCCAAGATCAACCGGAAGGTTTCGGAATGCCAGTTCTAGAATCTACGGCCATCTTTCAATTCTATCCAAGATCAACAAAGGTTAAATACTACAAAGCAGAGAGTATAGTCAGACTTTCAATTCTATCCAAGATCAACAGAGACCCCGTCCGTGAGGGTAGTTTACTGATCCGATACGCTTTCAATTCTATCCAAGATCAACACATGGAGAAAACTTTTAAACCCCGATGAGATATAATATTCTTTCAATTCTATCCAAGATCAACACACAGTGTATAGCCTCTTTGTAGGCGTCGCCTACAATCACTTTCAATTCTATCCAAGATCAACTACGACGAGTTCCACTTACTTTACTTCATGCCACCCTTCCTTTCAATTCTATCCAAGATCAACGAAAAGCGAATTATTGAGTGAACACCTAAAGACGTATTTACTTTCAATTCTATCCAAGATCAACAACAATCACAACTGCCGTTCACAGTCATAGCACAAAAGTCTTTCAATTCTATCCAAGATCAACCAATTCGAAATTGCTCCCTCAACGGCGTATAATATTCAGCTTTCAATTCTATCCAAGATCAACTAAGCAGTATGCGGAAGAGATAGCACTGTTAGACCCCGAACTTTCAATTCTATCCAAGATCAACGCGAAGGGAGCGATTGCGGACTGATTATGTGTACGTATGCTTTCAATTCTATCCAAGATCAACGAGCGATCGCGTTAGGAGGTAGATCATCATGACAGGAACGCTTTCAATTCTATCCAAGATCAACTGGGTTTATCACGAAGGAGGAGTTCAGTAGGCTAAAAGAGGCTTTCAATTCTATCCAAGATCAACCCTATGATTAAGAGGTGAGAATAATGGGATCATCACTTCACTTTCAATTCTATCCAAGATCAACAAGTTTCAATAGTTTATTTCACCTCTATTGATGACCTGCATCTTTCAATTCTATCCAAGATCAACATTTGAAACAGAAGGGCGTACCTGTCGACATCACAAGGGACTTTCAATTCTATCCAAGATCAACGAAATGTGAAGAGGAATGGATCACAAAGGCAGGGTTACTTTCAATTCTATCCAAGATCAACATAAGCACGGGTGATATGAATGGCGATAGGTGAGGTATTCTTTCAATTCTATCCAAGATCAACGTCGTGAAGAACTACGTAGTGGTCCCCAAAGAAAAGAAAACTTTCAATTCTATCCAAGATCAACGTGTATCAGACCCCTTATGATCACGTTCGAAGCTCCAAAACTTTCAATTCTATCCAAGATCAACAGGCCCCTGATCTACGTATGTCATGTGGTATGAAAGCCTTTCAATTCTATCCAAGATCAACGAGAAAGAGGACATCGAGATTTTGTGGAATAGAAAATTCCTTTCAATTCTATCCAAGATCAACTAGATCTAGTAATGATGAGTGAAACTACTCCTACTCAAGGGCCTTTCAATTCTATCCAAGATCAACAAGAAGGAGAATTTCTCCCTTAATTCCGGGGAAAAAGACTTTCAATTCTATCCAAGATCAACGAAGATATGGAATGCAGTGAAAGCTCATGCGACTAAGTGCTTTCAATTCTATCCAAGATCAACTCTTATGATAACCCCTTCGCAAACGGATTGGCGATCCTCTTAGCTTTCAATTCTATCCAAGATCAACGTCGCACTGGCACCGTTGGCATTCAGGGTCGTGATCTTTGCTTTCAATTCTATCCAAGATCAACTTATTAGCGAGATCCCCTGAGGAGAAGAAGACGATCGAGACTTTCAATTCTATCCAAGATCAACTCACTAGAAGCGAGGCCATCAGAAGAGCCATTACCGAAACTTTCAATTCTATCCAAGATCAACAATCAGCTCTATGTCGAAGATATTCGTAAGCTCACATTTTCTTTCAATTCTATCCAAGATCAACTAAGAACAAGTCTAGCGCTATCTCTCTTTGAACCGCTGTACTTTCAATTCTATCCAAGATCAACTCAAACTCTGCCTTATCGACTACTTCTGTCCATTCAATTCCTTTCAATTCTATCCAAGATCAACTCTCTTATTCCATTTCTTATTATATCGGCTACTTCTGATCTTTCAATTCTATCCAAGATCAACCGTAGACAGGTTTTCTGACATTTTCTCAGCTTGGGAGAACTTTCAATTCTATCCAAGATCAACCACTACTGGCACGTAGATTAAGCTTAATCACCCCACACTTTCAATTCTATCCAAGATCAACCAATCACACCAACGTTGCTAATTTTATTCTTGACGTAACCTTTCAATTCTATCCAAGATCAACGGAATGATCCATGATCACCCTGGACCATGACATCAAATATGCTTTCAATTCTATCCAAGATCAACTGGGTTCATAACGAAAGAGGAGTATGCCAAACTCAAAGCTTTCAATTCTATCCAAGATCAACCGAGAAGATATAAAAATCATGATGTATAATTACTACAAACTTTCAATTCTATCCAAGATCAACTTTAGGTTACGACCACGAAATCAGGTGGTCAAATGAACACTTTCAATTCTATCCAAGATCAACTATAAGCTTCCATGTCTTTATAGGAAGGCAATATAATCCTTTCAATTCTATCCAAGATCAACTAAGTTATACCCGTTATCTGCGGCTAACATCATAGAGGCTTTCAATTCTATCCAAGATCAACCAACACAGGCGCTTTGATTATGAGCAGGATGAGAAAGCTTTCAATTCTATCCAAGATCAACAGGGTGAGAAAGGTAAGAGGGTAAAAGGCTGAGAGGGCTAGACTTTCAATTCTATCCAAGATCAACTCTTTTACAAGGCTAGGAACTTCAAAAGGAACATATGTTTCTTTCAATTCTATCCAAGATCAACGATTTTAACGTGACAAAATTTAACTTCAACGTGGACACTTTCAATTCTATCCAAGATCAACGAGAAGAAAAGGAGAAAAACTTAAAAACCTGTAACTAAATCTTTCAATTCTATCCAAGATCAACTCCATCCTCACTAGTTGGGGCCAGTTTTACAACTATTGACTTTCAATTCTATCCAAGATCAACGATTAAACATTACGGCGCATTAAAAAAATGGCTGAAGACTTTCAATTCTATCCAAGATCAACGACGTCGTTGAAGAACTGCTGGAGCGGGTTGCCTGCGTCCTCTTTCAATTCTATCCAAGATCAACACCTTGGACTTGACATCTGGTGCACCCCGATCAACATATCTTTCAATTCTATCCAAGATCAACGGCTTTACAACTTTTACACACACCAGCCAATCGGTAATTACACTTTCAATTCTATCCAAGATCAACAGAGGCCTATATGGTTATAAAGAAAATGCATAACTATGGTCTTTCAATTCTATCCAAGATCAACAACCCAGGACGTGTTTGAAGTACCACACCTAGCTCGGACTTTCAATTCTATCCAAGATCAACTCTTCGTTATAGCGATAATTCTCGGGATATATTTTATCTCTTTCAATTCTATCCAAGATCAACCGTATTTTATGACGTATTGCTCCGTGTCGTTGTCCCAAAACCTTTCAATTCTATCCAAGATCAACGTAAGCGTTACCGCTGTCGTTTGTCGCGAAGAACGCCCACTTTCAATTCTATCCAAGATCAACGTGATGTTTCAATGCCCACAATGCGGCTATTACTATTACGGCTTTCAATTCTATCCAAGATCAACTAGTCCTGGTCGTCGGTGCAGTAACTGTATCTATCGTCAGCTTTCAATTCTATCCAAGATCAACATCCAGAGCCACTGACATAGTTGGAAATGAGAAACTGACTTTCAATTCTATCCAAGATCAACTGAACTAGGTAGTTCATGAATTCAAAGCCCCTGTCTCTTTCAATTCTATCCAAGATCAACGTCCTGGCACACATCTCGTTTAGCTCCTCAGTGAAGTCTTTCAATTCTATCCAAGATCAACGTGGGAGCAGAGCTCTTACCTTCATCTGTCTTCGTGAGAAGCTTTCAATTCTATCCAAGATCAACATACGGGGCCAAGTTACGTAATATAGCCAGGAACAGGGACTTTCAATTCTATCCAAGATCAACCTCGCTCCTCTTCGCAGGTGAGAAGCTCAGACTTTCATGCTTTCAATTCTATCCAAGATCAACACGTCCCTGTACTCCCACCACTGGGAGACGGACTGGGAGTCTTTCAATTCTATCCAAGATCAACGTAGGCCCCAAGTTACCCTAACGTAGTTAAGATAGACAGAACTTTCAATTCTATCCAAGATCAACCCATTTCTCAGACGCATCCCTCAACGCCTCCACCACAGACTTTCAATTCTATCCAAGATCAACTGCCGATACCCTGCTGGGGGTTCAGGCTAAACCACGGGACTTTCAATTCTATCCAAGATCAACAAGTGGAACGAAGGGAAAACGTAATAGAGGGCGAATAAACTTTCAATTCTATCCAAGATCAACCCGGTGCCTCCTGAAAAAATCTGGTACGCAAAACCATACATTCTTTCAATTCTATCCAAGATCAACTTGAAATTAAATTTCATTGACTTCACACCTTATCACCCACTTTCAATTCTATCCAAGATCAACAGTAAAGTCGTTTGCCAAAACTACGATAAGCAATAAAAACTTTCAATTCTATCCAAGATCAACTCAGGTAAAAGACGGCGATAACGTGGATTTCTGTGGATTCTTTCAATTCTATCCAAGATCAACGCGAAGTGCCTGTCACTGTCGTTGTATACGAATATCTACACTTTCAATTCTATCCAAGATCAACCTGGTGGAGTATATCGCTCAGCTAAGAGCTAAATACGGCTTTCAATTCTATCCAAGATCAACGCACAGTACTCACTACGACATCAGGTGTGGCAGACGTAATCTTTCAATTCTATCCAAGATCAACCAAGAGCAAATGATATTACTTCCTCAACAGTTGCACCTCTTTCAATTCTATCCAAGATCAACAAGACACTGTATAATTACATCATAAGGATAATGTTAGAAACTTTCAATTCTATCCAAGATCAACTGCGGATGAGCTGATTCAGAAAGGCCTTATTGTAGATAGATCTTTCAATTCTATCCAAGATCAACATGAACCTGAACGACTTTGTGGAATTTAGCATCTCCAAGGCTTTCAATTCTATCCAAGATCAACGTCTTCCCAGCACCTGTAGTTCCAGTGATGGCCCAATGTCTTTCAATTCTATCCAAGATCAACTTTTGAAAGCCCTCATGACAAAAGATAAAATGTTAGCAACTTTCAATTCTATCCAAGATCAACGCGCTAATTATGGCTAACTTATTGATAGGAATGATGGTAGCCTTTCAATTCTATCCAAGATCAACTTTTGCGATTATTACCCTTACGCGGTTGAGTGAAGTAACTTTCAATTCTATCCAAGATCAACACACGTTTAGGATGAAATGTCGACATATCGAATCGATAAACTTTCAATTCTATCCAAGATCAACGCGTATAAGTTTCCTCCATTGCTCCGCGAGACAGAATATCTTTCAATTCTATCCAAGATCAACACTGTACTCATTTTTAGTGTAGTCGGTCACGAGCTCTTTCAATTCTATCCAAGATCAACTCAATTTCGTTGCTGGCATACCGATCGTGTTCTACGAGACTTTCAATTCTATCCAAGATCAACGGTCTTCCCGATCTATCAGCCTCGCTATGGTTATCAGCTTTCAATTCTATCCAAGATCAACAGACGGCTATACCTTCCTTGAGTAGATCTTCGTAATCATTCTTTCAATTCTATCCAAGATCAACTGAAAACTTATATACTTTTACTTTTGATGTTGTACTCCTACTACCTTATAAATTTTTCCTATCTTCAAAGCGTATCACCTCCCAACTCCTTTCAATACAAAATTCTGTAAGTATCATAGATATTTTCCATATATCCCTTTACTTTTGATGTTGTACTCCTACTACCTTATAAATTTTTCCTATCTTCAAAGCGTATCACCTCCCAACTCCTTTCAATACAAAATTCTGTAAGTATCATAGATATTTTCCATATATCCCGTTCCCAAGAAATTTCAGGTTTTCTCTATTAATGTAATTGTCCATACTATATATAGAGACGATATGGACATCCAAACGGAACGTTTCACGTCTTCCCGACTAAATAATTTCAATTAATAAAATATAATCACATTATTCCCAAAACTTAGGAGGACACCCGTAACTCTCGACAATAATGGATAATATTTTGGGCGTCTTGATCATACCCATGCTCTCGCAGGCTGAGATGTTCAGGAGCCTCAGAAAGCTCCACAGCTGGAGGTCCTCCGACCCGGTACCGGAGGAGCTCAGGGGATGGTCATACCACCGCCCTCCAGTGAGGCCAAGGTCCTACTTGGGACTGTCCATGCACGAGGTAGCTTACCTCTATTGTCCGACCAAGAGGGACGTTTACCTCAGGAGGATCATGAAGGTCAAGGGGGACTGGGACAAGCCCCACATACAGCTTGGGTCCTTAGTTCACAAGGTCGTAGGTAGGGCCTCTAGGGACGTAGCCCTGGTAGCTCTCTCCGGTCAGGATCCAGTGGAGGCCTTCTCGTCCTTTAATCCGTCATTGGAGTGTGGGGAGATGGAGGAGTACTGCAGGAAGCTCTACAAGTTCCTAACGCTCACGTGGCTTGCCGACACGGCCCGATCCAGGGCAGTCTACGGGGGCGAAGCCTTAGGTCTGTTCCCGTGGGTGTCTGAGATCAGGGTGGACGGATCCCTTCTTGGCCTGTCCAATAAGCTATCCATAGATGCCCTAGGTAGCTTGGCCCTGGTGGAGGTGAAGACTGGGAAGAGGGAGGATTTCCACAAGGTCGGGCTCACAGGATACGCCCTGGCGGTTGAGTCGTCCCTGGAGGTCCCCGTGGACTTCGGCTTCCTCGTCTACTTCAACGGTGTGGGGAAGGGGGAAGTGGAGGTTCAGGTTGATCCAGTCTACGTCTCTCCGGACCTCAGGAAGGAGTTCCTGGACAGGAGGGATGAGGTCGTGGACATAGTTGTCTCCCAGAGGGACCCTGGGATGCCTCCTACATGTCCTGAGGCCTGTCCGTTCTACTCCACCTGCAACGGGAGGTGAATAATGTGACGGCAGTTATGGGATTTCTCGTTAGGTGTAGCCTTGAAGTCAAGGCAAAATCTAATAACTGCTGTAATGTGAGTTCAGGGGGCCGTGAGGGAGACCTGTTTGAGACAATGGACTCACCGGGGTGAACCTAGTGAGGACTCTCCTGCTCTCCGGTTACGGGTTGAAGTTGACCACCTCAGGGAGGACTTTCAGGATATCCTCCAAGGACGAGAAGAGAGACGTATCTCCTGCCGACGTTGATCAAATCTTGGTCTCCACCAGTGGGGTCAGCATTTCCTCCAGTGCGGTGAGGCTTGCCATGGATTACGGGATAGAAATAGTGTTCCTTGACGGAAGGGGGGACTGGGCCAGGCTGTTCCTCTCCAGTCCGGTAATGACCGTGGAGACCAGGAAGGCTCAGTACTCGGCGATCCTCAGGGGAGATAAGGTGGGGGAGGAGATCGTGAGGAGCAAGGTGGAGAACCAAGGAGGTCATCTGAAGTATTGGGGGAGGCAGTACGGTAAGTTGGACGATGTCAGGGGACTACCCGAGCCTCAGGCCGCGAGGCTCTACTGGTCCTCCCTCGGTTCACTCCTTCCCAAGGAGCTCGGTTTCAAGGGTAGGGACCACGACTCTCCAGACCAGGTCAACTCCTCCCTCAACTACATGTACGCCCTGCTGTATTCGGCCTGTCACAGGGAGCTCTCCCTCGTTGGACTTGATCCCTATGCCGGTTTCGTACACAAGGATAGGTCGGGGAAGGAGAGCTTGGTCTACGACTTCTCCGAGATGTTCAAGCCCTCGGCAGTGGACTTCCCCCTGTGGAGGGCCCTCCTTCAGGGAGAGAGGTTCGTCGTCAGTCAGGGGTTGTTGGACAGGGAATCCAGGAGGAAGTTGATCGCCCTGTTCAACTCGGCGATGGAGGAGCGTGTGAGGGACCTGACAGACTCTCAGACCAGGACCTTGAGGCAACACATCAGGGCCTACGCCCTGAAGCTCGGGAGCTACCTGAGGGGAGAGAGGGGTTTCAGGGGGTTCGTTCAGTCTTGGTGAGGCTACTGGTCGTTTACGACGTTTCAGATAACGGGAAGAGGTCCAGGTTAGCTAAGGAATTGAAGAGGTTCGGGTTGAGCAGGATCCAGAGGAGTGCCTTCGCCGGGGAGGTGGATCAGCAGAGGTTCAAGGATCTGTGCAGGGCCTGCTCAACGCTGGTGGATGAGGACACGGACGTCGTCCACGTGATCCAGCTCGGCCTCAGGGACTGGGAGAGGAGGGTCGTGATAGGAGTGGAGGGAGGTGGAGAAGATGATAGAGGGTTCGTGGTTTAACGTGTCTCTCCTCAAACAGTTGGAGTTCTGCCCTGTCATACCCTGGATCTTGGCTAGGACGGGTTACAAGGAGCCAGAGACGGTATCCCAGAGGGCAGGGAGGGAAGTTGACTTGAACAAGGTCGTTCAGAGGCTGGACCTCAAGGGCGAGGTCCTGAAGGAGGTGTTCCTGAGGGATCAGAGGTCTGGACTGTCGGGGATAGTTGACCTGATCGTCAGGGGGGAACGAGTCACGGTCGTCGAGGTCAAGGCTTTCAAGAGGGGATCATTCGGACACTTCAGGCTACAGCTCCTGAGTTACGCATACCTGGCCTACAGGACTTTGGGGAGGGCGGACAGGGCCGTCTTGTGGATAGGGGACGAGGTCGGGTTGGACATAGAGGTTAGGGAGGAGCATCTTAGGGCGGTGGAGGAGAGGTTGAGGAGGTTGAGGAGGGTGCTGGAGAGAGAGGAGCCACCACCGGTTGAGAGGGAGTGCGGGTTCTGTCAGTACAGGAGGGTGTGCCCAAGGTCCTCACCTTGAACTAGTGAGCTCAATGAGAGTCGTTCCTTGAGGCCTGTCGTCAAATAGGTGCAGCAGTTATTAGATTTCACCTAGATTACAGGGCGGTACCTAAGGGAGAATCCCATAACTGCTGTGTCTACACTCCTCGTGACCTAGGTAGGACGACGGGAATCACGAGCTCCTATCCTGGTTCGGCACTTGGCCCTGTTAGGGATGGGTCAAACTACGCCTGTTCCGGTACACGTTTATCCGTGGCGTAACTTACCCTTAGTCGCTTCTAATTGCTCCACCCCTCCTAAGGGCTCATTCGCGGTCACCCCTAAGTCATTGGAGTTAGTCGAGGGAAACTTCGACAACCATCCAACTTCTCCTACCCTCGTGAGCGGTGCCCGTCATCTGTTAGGAGGTCATCAAGAAAGAATTCTTGGGTACAGCTGTTATTGGAATTCGCCTAGATTGCAGGGCGGTACTCAAGGGAAAGTCCCATAACTGCTGTTGGGTAATACTTCACGAACGTAACTGACGTCAAAACGATATTTATAAAATTGAAAATACCGACAGTAGTTATTGGAATTCGCCTAGATTACGGGGCGATACTCAAGGAAAAGTCCCATAACTGCCGATGAGGGGTAGTCACGTCGTAAAAGAGTTACATTCTCAATCTGCCTGTTCCTCACTCCGCGCCCAATTCCCTTCCTTGTCCACGGTCAGTTGTCCTCTACCACACCCATGAGGGATGAACCTCTCAACCGTGTAAGCTATGCCACAAGGGATAGCAGAGATGAGAGCCCCGTGCCGTTTGGCTCCAAGGAGTCCCAAGACCCACACGCGCTAGTAGTAGGTGTATGATTGAGGGCTTGATCCTTACACTCCATCGTGATTGAAGATAAAATGAGTGACGGCAGTTTCTTGGCTCTGCTCGAACCTAAAAGTTCGATCGTTCCAACTACTCTGCGAGAAGTTGTGGCGAGATTTAGGGATACTTAGGTTCGACTTCCGAGTGAAACGAAAATCGTGAGAAAAATTAAACGTATATGAACCTACCTCTCTCTTTCAATTTGTGTAAGAGACCATGCGAACAGGACGACGTTGGCTACCGTGAGGTCCCAGTTCGCATGACAAGTCGAGGGGATGGTGAGAAATATTTATAAGTTTGTCCTCTTGAGTATAAGAGTGAATAAAAGAAGATCAGTTTCATCCTCAAAGGAACTGAAGGATCAGTAGATGTCCCTTTTGGCTAGACATCTTCATATTTTCACCGAGGTGTTTTCATCCTCAAAGGAACTGAAGGATCAGTAGATGTCCCTTTTGGTTAGACATCTTCATCCTTTCACCGAGGTGTTTTCATCCTCAAAGGAACTGAAGGATCAGTAGATGTCCCTTTTGGTTAGTCATCTTCATCCTTTCACCGAGGTGTTTTCATCCTCAAAGGAACTGAAAGATTGAGGCTAGGATTGGACTTGAGCTCAGACACCACGTTGTCCGTCAGTTTCATCCTCAAAGGAATTGGAAGTGTTAGCTCTAACTTTGCGTTTAGTCTACGCTAAAGTTTCATCCTCGAGTGAACTGAAGGCATAAAAATACCGATTGATTGCAGTTATGGGACTTTAAAACAGCTAAAAGACTTTCATCAACCCCAGCGGTCTGCCTCAATGACGTTTAACGAACCTGGAGAACATCTCCACGCCCTTCGGGTTGTCAGTGTTCACGTGCAGTCGGTGACGTTTTACCGAATACAGCAGTTATTATATTTTGCCTTGATTACAGGGCGCTAAGGAAAACCCCACAACTGTTGAAAAGTATAGCGTCAGATCCAGTTGTTTTTGTGTCGGCCCCACCCAGAACGAAGTGGCCTGGGGATGAGGGGAGACACCGTCGAGATAGGTAAGCGTGCCTAAACTTGCGGTCGAGTTCTGGAGCTAGATTTCGTCCTACTCCCAAACAGGTAAATCCTGACTGATGAGGCGTGGCAGTTATCTGACTCTCCCTTAATTGAAGTCCTGTTATCGAGGGAAGTCCAATACAGCAGTCATCAGAGTTCGCGTGGGTTGCAGGGCGGTACACGACGGGAAGTCCCGTGACCGCCGTTTAGTAACTGCAGTTACTGGATTTTGCCTTGAGTTCAAGGGCATACCTGATAGAAATCATGACCACTGTACCGGCCGTGCAGGTGAGGTCTCATCCAGAGGAGGGCTCCGGCCTCCAAGGTGTGATCCCTCAATTCTGTGCAGCAGTTATGGGACTTTCCCTTGAGTACCGCCCTGTCTTCAAGGGAAATCTAATAACTGCTGTACTGTGCTGGTCAAACGAGGGCAGGTGAGCTCGCCCCTCACGTCAGTCCAGGTACAGCCTACCCTTCCCCGTTATCCTCCCGTCGGCCACTAGACCCAGCTCCTCCAACCTCTTGAGCTTCCTCCACGCCGTCGCTTTACTGATCCCCGTCTTCTCAGCTATCTCGGTGGGAGAGGTGATCCCGTCCCTCACCATCTCAAGCACTCTCCTGTCCTCCCGGTCCAGATAAACTGGGGTCATGTCCCATATCCTGAAGGACACCTGAGTAGAGTAGTCTTCGGAGTAAACCTCTATCTCTCCGTCTACGTTGGCAGTTATCAGGCCGAGCAGGGTCTCCAGTATCACCAACCTCATTCCCCCAGAGAGGTTGACGTAGACGGGCCTCTCGGCGAAGCTCCTCACCGAGTCCCTGACGATCTTAACCGAGCCGTAGAAGTCCTCATGGGGTAGTCTAAGTTCGTTGTACTTCAGGTTGGGCATCGCCTTGGTTAGTACGTCCAGGAGCGACGATTTGGCCTTCTCTGCCCTCGGATCCTCCTTGGAGGGCATGACTATGATGACCCTGTCCTCCTCTCGCAGGCCTCTGCTCAGAATTCCCCTGAGTGCGAAAGTCTCGCTGAATCCCAGAGTGACGAGGTATAACATATGTGAAACCTTTACTTCAAAACGAAAAAGTTTTACGAATCCCTCGGGGGTTTCCCTAAGACTTGTGCCAAGAGGGGAAGCGAAGGCAGAGGAGAGAGGTAAACATGGCGCTACAACACAGGATCCCGTCATCACGGTCTTAGGTCGCACTATGTGTCCCTCGTGGCCCGTTCGGAGGTCGGTTTCTCCAGGCTGAAACTTAAACGTCACGGTCTCCGGCGTGAGGGGAGAACCCCGTTCCGACTCCCTCAGCCTGACAACTTCCCTCCACCACGGCGATGCTTCCCGTCTCTTATGGATGAACCAGACTGTCACGGTTTTACTAAGGTGAAACTACTGCTTCCTTTCTGAACTCTTCTCATCTAGTGTAACGGTTCACTTCTAGAAAGACAAGTTTATTAAGGTGTTCGATTACAGTATCAAGATAGCCATGAAGTCTCAAAGTCTCTCGGACTTCAGGAGAGTGGCCAATGCCCTAACCTTGGCTGCCCTGGTGCAGGAGAGTACCACGGTCATAGATAGGATGGCTTACGCCTTGACTCCAGAACAGTCGGTGAGGGCACTCAATGACGCCTTGAGGACGATCGCCAGCGTGTCACAGGGGTCCACCTCATTTCAGGTATCCCAGGTTCAGGTCAAGAAAGAGGAGAACACCTACACCTTCACCGAGGTGAAGGAGAGAGAAGGGAACATGAGGTACATGATACCTGGAGGTCTACCAACCCAGGAGGAGGTGACCGACTTCATCGACGCTGTAACTGCGGACGTGAGGTTGGCCAGGAAAGTGGGGGCCGTAGCCCTGTCCCTGTACGTGAGGGCGAAGCAGGAGGTCTCTAAGGGGGAGGTTAAGTCGTGAAGGGGTTCCTGTCAGTGTCCCTGAGGTACTTGGTCAACGTCGAGTCCCTCAACGGAGTGGAGAGCGTCGGGAACATATCCAGGCACAGGGTCGCCCCAGTGGTCCTACCTGTGGGTAAGGGCTATGCTGTGAAGTACGTCCCAGTAGTTTCAGGGGAGAGCATTGCACACGCCTACCAGTCCATCCTGGTAGAGGAGGCGATGTCTAGGAACCTCCCCGTGGGGAAGAGATCCTCAATCCGGGAGTTCATAAAGTACGCCGATGAGGGCATAGTTAAGGACGAGGGATTGACGCCCCCCTCCAAGGTTGATGAGATGAGGAAGTTTGAGGTAGACGTCATGCTCCACGACGTAATAGCGGACGTGGGGGGTTTCCTCTACGCAGGTAAGACGCCGGTGAAGAGGACTTCAGCATTTAGCGTCAGCTACATGATCCCAGCCTACGATTCCGACTCGGAGACTGCAGCCCTCGAGGCACAATTTCACGTGAGGATGACTCCCTCCAACCCCAAGGAGGGGGGACAGATACCCTACACAGTGGAGGTGGGTTCGGCGATCTACACTCTCACCTTCAACATCGACCTGGACCACGTAGCCAAACCGTCCAACTTCGGCAACCCCGTACAGGGGGAGAAGGATCTCCAGGCTCAGAGGGACGAGAGGATCGAGGCTTCCGTTAGCTCAGCCATGAGGCTCCTGGAGAACCTCGAGTTCGGAGCTAAGAGGTCGAGGTTCTCGCCCATATTCAACCTGCTCTCCGCGGTCGTTGTTAGGACCGATAAACCCTTCTCTGCCACACCGGGCACCTATCGGGACTACGTATTCGACACGACCGCCAGGGCGGAGAGCCTGAGGAACGAGAAGGTGCTAACCAAGGTGAAGATAGTGGCCCTGAACCCCAAGGAACAGTTGCAGATACCTGAAGGAATAACGGTGAAGCCCACAATATCCTCTGCACTGGGCGAGGCACTCAAGGAGTGAAGGATTTGAAGGTCTTCGCCCTCCTCCTCAGGCTGAGGCCGAGCTGGGGTTACTCCGTCAAGGTCCCCAACACCAGTGCCTCTCAACCCTCCCTCTCCCTCCCTCCCCCCACGACGTTGGTGGGAGCAGTAGCCTACGGAGTTCTGAAACTCCAGGGGAGGGATCAGGAGACCGAGATCAGTGGGGGGAGAGTGACCAACTTCGCCGAGAAACTCTGGAGTGCCACGGTGTACTCCGGGGCGTCGTTGAACGGGTTCGGAGCTCCCATAATGGACATCTCCAAGTACATAATAAGGATATACCAGAGGAAGCCCAACAGGGATAGGCCGGAGCTTCAGCTGGGGGCAATTCCCACGGGGAAGGTATACGTCACAGGGGAGATCAGAGCCCTGTTGGGGTTCCATGAGGAGAGGCTCTCGAAGATCGTGGAGAAATTCGACGAGGTGCTCCCGAAGGCCTCCTACCTCGTGACCAGGCTAGGGGCCAAGGAGTCCATAGTGTCGGTGGAGGAAGTGAAGTGGGGGTACTCCAAGGTCCTGGGTAGGGAAGTGGAGTTCTGTTCATCCTTTTATCAGCCCCTTCAACACTCGGTCCCCTTGGGGGGATGTGACGGACAAGGCTTCTTCTACAAGGAGACCTTCTGGGACGGCGGTTTCTTCGACGTAGGTGAGGAGAGGGGGTACCTAGTTCCAGGGGTCAGGGACAAGTACATATCCTCCCTGCGTGGAAAGTTTAAGGCAGACAAATCTTGTGAAGTCCACGAGTTCGAGGGAGAGGGATTTGTCGTCTGTGACGTTCGTTGACTCCCTCAGGAGCCTCAGCCCCGAGGGGAAGCCAAGGGATTTACTCCTGAGGACGGCGGAGATCCTAGACAGTTGGAGACCGGGACAAGTCGTACTCCTGACTGCCCCAACAGGTTACGGAAAGACGACACTGTCACTCTCCCTGGCGAACGCTGTGATCTCAGGGAACAGGGAGTTGGCAGAGAGGGTGATCCACGTACTTCCCCTCAGGTCCATCGGGGACGACCTGTTCATTAAGGCGGAGAGGGCCTTCCGCGGGCTTAAACCCTTCAGGAAATACGTGGGGTTACAGCACATGGGGAGAATGGACTCCCCCCTGCTGGGGAGGCGATTTAACATAACGACCTTAGACACCTTTGTTCTATCCTTCTTCAAGCTACCTCCCTACGAGTTACACAAGGTCGTGAACAAGTACGACGCCCACTACGAGGTGTCCAGGGGCTTCATACTCTCGTCATTGGTAGTGTTCGACGAGGTTCACCTCTTCCTGACCGAGACGAAATCAGCCACAGCCTTCGTGACTTCCCTGGAGTCGTTGGTGGAGAGCAACGTCCCCGTTGTGCTGTCGACTGCCACCTTACCTGTTTCACACCTGGAGGAACTCAGGAAACGCGTTGAGGCAAAGGGCGGAGAACTCCTGGTTGTGGGTCCCGAGGCAGACGACTCCCCCAAGAGAGAAGTGAGGGTGGTGCCGTTCACTGGTGATTGGCTGGACAAGGCGAAGGAACTATCCAAGGAGAAATCGCTCCTGATAGTGACCAACACCGTGAAGAGGGCCGTTGAGTTCTTCAAGGATCTGAAGAATGCCGGACTCTCCCCCCTGTTACTTCACGGAAGGATGACCGAGAGGCACAGACAGAACGTCCTGAGTCGAGTCCTCGGCGAAGATAGGGCCATGAGTCCTGGGACAATCTTAGTCGCGACTCAGGTCATCGAGGCGGGAGTGGACATATCGGCAGGGAGTATGATAACTGAGGTCTCCCCGGTGGAGAGCCTTCTCCAGAGGATGGGTAGGGTGGCGAGATACGAGGGGGAGAGCGGGGAGGTCTACGTCATCCGAAGCTCTGATAACGTTTACGAGGGCGAGAAGGTGGACGAGGCCTGGAAGATGGTGGAGAACGGTAAACTGGAGGTTCCGCAGGGGGACGTATTAAAGCTCAACAACTCACTGCACAGGGCCCTCTGGGAACTCCACCGAAACGTCTTCACTGGTTCAAAGACCGCCCTGAAACTCCTGGAGGAAGAGTGCTCCTTTACCCGGAGTGGGGAGCTCATAAAGGTCGTACCGGAGGAGAGACTGGCGTCCGTGGACGAGGGAGATTACTTGGCCTTGGAGAGGGGGACCCTGAAAAGAGCAAAGGAGAAGATAGTAGGCGGGCTGAGGAGAGGACCTGAAGGAGTCGAGAGAGTGCAGTTGAGTGAAGACTTCTATCGTATTCTTGAAGGGGGCGATCCCCCCTGCCTATCCCTATGGATGATGAGGAATAGAATAGATTCACTGGTAGTGAAAGGGTACGACGAGGAGGTGGGTTTCGTTGGGTAAACCTTGTGCGTTCACCGGACAGAGCCTGATCTCTCACATGGAGGGGGTGGAGAAGCTGGTCAGGGAGGCCTTCGTGGAGGAAGGGTACGCCAAGATAGTGAGGAAAAGGCTGTCCAAGATACGCCGGTCTCTCCCCCATCACCCAGACTTCCCCGAGGAAGTGGTGGAAGACGCCATAGTCCTCACCGCCGTGTCTCATGACTTAGGGAAGGCGGTGGAGTACTTCCAACGCCAGCTCACGAACGACTGTTCCGGGAGAGCGTCCTTTCACCCTCACGAGGTGTTGTCGGGGGCATACCTGATCAAGGCCGTGGCGGATCAGAGCCCGTTACTCCCCTTCATCACCACGGCCGTAATGATGCACCACCACGCCATGAGGGTACCGGACAAGAAAACCTTGGATAAGGCCCAGGAGGTGGTGAGGGGGGGAGGGAAGGTTGTGGGGGCTGGGGAACTCCACAAGTTCCTCTCCAGGATAAAGTCGTTCTCTTTCAAGGAAGTTGGCGAGATAACCCCCGACGACGTAGAGCGACTGCGCCTGTACATCAATCAAGTTATCAACTCGACCCCGTATACAGGTGTCCCAACCTCCAGTTCTTTGCAACTTTACTCGCTTTTTCTTCTTCCCCTGGTGGTCTCCGACAACCTGGACTCCACCAGGCGTGGAGATGACGAAGATAGGAGGCTCTTCATAGTCGAGTTAAAAAACATTTACGGTGATTAAATGTCCCAACTCAGAGTGAAAACATTTAGTAAATTTTCTTCAGATTTGATTAAATCCTTTTTTTACTTGGTGAGTACGGGAGTTGATGGGATCGCCGAGGATAGGGGGGAGATCGTGGTGGAGGGCCCTGACCCGATGCTGGGGATCGGGGAGGCCCTCGAGCTCGTAGGGGAACTGATAGATAACGAGAGGTTACCGCTAACGGGAAATGATAAGACGAGTAAGCATTACAAGCGCATATTGGAGTGCGTCGGGTCCCCTCTAGACGCCCCCTCCAGTGATCTCTTCGTGAAGGCGTCCAAGAACTTGAGTAACGTAGTGGAATGCGGGGACGTGGAGCCCCTGGCCCTAATGAAGACCGAATTCTACGAGGAGAGTAGGACTCCCCACTTTCAGGGAGAGGTCGAAGGGAAAGTGGACGTCTTGGGTACGATCTTAACCTTTGCAGGTTACGTTACGTGGAGGTTGGGGAGGTCAAGTAGGGAAGGGTTCAGCGTGGTCGTGACGCCACTCACACCGTGGACTATGGGGTCAGGCATAGGGGACGTAATCGTGAACTACAAGAGGAATAAAGTGAAGCTTCCCGAGAGTGCGGGGATCCCCTGGGCTTTCTCCTTATGGCTCGCAGTTCATCTACCCCTGGATTCCCCGGTCATGGTATACCACGTGAAGGAGGGTCAGAGGATAAGCGTGAGTGGGGGCTACTTCTCGGACCTGAAGAGGATAAGGGAAGGACTCAACAAGACGTTCACAGGGAACTGGGAGAACTACCTTGAGGACGTCCTAAGGTATTCCCTAAGTAAGGACTCACCCAAGGAGGCGATCACGTTTGTCCAAAAGTTGTACGAGACCGTCAACGGTGCCCTCAGGAAGGAGGAGTTGGCCTTCAGGGGATTGAGGGATTACGCGGGATTGATAGCGAGGGAGAGCGGGAAGGAAAACGAGGTTGTCCGGGCCATAGGGAGGTTGGCGTCACTTATCTCGGTGGAGTGAGAGCGATGAGGGCTGAATACTTTCCACGTTCACGGAGATATGTATTCAGTCGTTCTCAACTAGTTTATGGGGAGACTACTGAGGCTTAAGGGGGCATGCCAAACCTTAGCAGCGGTTATTGGATTTCGCCTCGATTACAGGGCGAAATTTAAGGGGAAGTCCCCTAACTGCTGTTAGAAAGTTGGCTGTCTCAACCTACCAGGAAATCGAACAACTTGGAGAGAACCAACCCAGAGCCTAACGAAGCTGACAATCTCTCGGTACCATTCGAATGAGACGACTTTACTGGAAGGCTCCTTACCTGAGAACTGCCCTCAAATATTTTCCATGCAGCGGTCGTGGGACTTTCCCTTAAATATTGCCCTGTAATCAAGGCAAAATCTAATAACTGCTGTCCATGGAATGGTGACCTCCACTACGACTCACCATATAATGGAGACTAGTATGTGTTTTTTATAGATCTGCATTAAATTCATGGTGTGCCGGACTGAAGGTAAGGGAGTCGGGCGGGGCCCCTCCCAACGACCCTCATCACACCCCCGTGTCTTGACGTGGTTGGGAGTAAACTGACCGAGATGAAGATGGTCCCCGAAGTCAAGGGCCTCCTTCCGGTTACCGCTGGATCATGCTCTACTAGAAGAATAACGATCTCCCCATCGCCGACTTGATTGAGCCATTCCCTGTGGGTTACCTTTCTCAGATAATGTACAGCAGTCACTAGATTTTACCTAGACTTCAAGGCTACACTCAACGAGATTGCTACTCTTACAACAGTTATGGGACTCCCCCTTGGGTATCGCCTCGCAATCTAGGTGAAATCTAATAATTGCTGTACTTTTAATTAGTGCGGACTTCTATCAGAAAAATCACCAGCTCAACCGTTCAGAGATTGAACACTACTAGAGGCACTTCAACCTTGAACCCATTCGACCTTGACACAGTTGTTACTCTTCTCCCAACACAGTTCAGGCCTCTCCTCGGCGCTCAACTTCTCGAGGACATAGGAGAGGAAAACTCCCAGGTTAGCCAACGCCATGGCCCTGTCGCTCTTCCTACCCTTCACGCCTCTCAAGCCGGCGAGCATCACCCTGGCTATCTTGGACACCGGGGATGAGGACCAGAGTTCGTAGGCCAACTTGTCTGCTGTTATCAAGTAGGCCCCGTCTAGGATGTAGGGGTCAGCCCTCGGGACGACCACGTCGCACTGCTGAAACTCGGTGGGGAGGTAACCTGAGGTCTCCCTCAGGTGGAGGGCCACCTGTAATACCAGGTGTCCAAAGAGCTCGTCGTCAGTGGCCTTGAGTATGACCTCATTTAGGACGCAGTGGGGTAGTAGGAGGTTGTTGGCCTCGTAGGTGTGGATCCCGTAGTACACTAGGTTCGTGTCCACTATGGCCCTCCCCTGTGTGAGCACGCGTGAGAGCTCTACCTCCTGATTATTGCCTTGGTTCACCTTGATCTCCTTGGTTCCGGCCAGGTTAACCAGGTTGTTCAAGAGCCCTCCAGGATTGCTCACGTTTGCGGCTATGGCGCCCACTCCCTTCAGGCACATCGTGAAGGACCTCAAAGCCCCGTCGTCGAAGTCGCTGTTGAGACGGCACTTATCTAACCTGAGCTCAAGCCAGTAGTTGGGCACCGGATCCCTGTTCTGACTGTTCAGTTTCAGGACGGTTTCTGACAGGGTCCTAACGTAACTGTTGTTGGTCTCCAAACCGATCATGGGGATGGGGATCGTGGGGTCCTTCCAGGAGTTGACCACGCCTTGAGAGTTAAACACCAGCGGTTCCTCTGCAGTCCTCGGGACATATGGGTAGTAGAAGTTGTGCCAGGAGCCGAAACTGAAGAGGAAGTTGACTACGTAGTAGTTGGGCCTCTGTAGTAACTTCCTGGTGAGGAGAATCGTCATGACGTTGGAGGCGGGGGTGACCACGGAGTAGACCACTTCACATCTGGAGATTTCCTCGTCTATGGTCTTTTCTGTGGCCTTGATGTCGTACGCGGTCCTCTCCTCTCTCACCGTGAAATCCCTCGCCTTCTTGAGCTCGTTCAACGTCTTTCTCACCCTCTCCATGACCCACTCGGCGTGAGGGGAGAACATCAGTAAGTAGTGGTCTGGCTTAAAGAGTTCGAAGGACCTCACCAGGGAAGACATGGTGGCCTCCAAGAGGAAGTCAGATCTACTTATGGGGAGGATTACGCAGACCTTTTTACCGGACATGGTAAAACTTGGTCGTTGAGGGTTAATAAGGTCAGCAGTTAAGGGATTTCTCGTTGCGTAGCCTTGAAGTCAAGGCGAAATCTAATAACTGCTGTCTTCAAGTTACGTTAAAGTCCCATAACTGCTGTCATCAACGTTTGTCGTGATTGCGGAAAACGGATACGGCATTTGACATGAATTATCCACGCTGAAACGTTATCAATTTGAGGTATTAAGTTCTCTAGAAAGTCCGAAACGCTCTCAGTTACAACATACTTCTCGATACTCAATATCTTTTTACTTATTACGTTTGTATCGACGAGAACTTTCTCCTCCTTAATCTCTCAACAGCCTCCTTAACTTCTTCAGTCGAAGGTTCACCGAGAAATTCAAAAAGCTTTTCTATACCTTCTTTGAGAAAATTCTCTTTACTTTTTTCAACTTCCTTGGCTACATTCTCGTTATTTGTAATAAACAAGCCGTCAAATATTCTTACAACGTACATTTTTTTGCCCGCAAAATCGCCTCCTGGATAAATCCTGCCTTTGCTATCAACTTTCTTTGCTTCCATAATCTAAATCTCTTATCTCGAATCTTAAAACTTTCCCACTTCCAGTCCCCAATAATGGTTTCCGATAGGGTCTTTCCTAGGACTCACACTGTTTATGGGTCTATCTTGTGGGGTTTGGGCCTCATTAAATTTTCATGAATTTGTATGCAATCCTCAGCCCTTGGGCTTCATGAGAGTCACGGGGCACATCCTTAACAATTTGAGGAATCCTTTCCTCTTCACGTTCAACCCAGACCCGACGTCGGTTATTACTTGGTCGTACTCCTTAACGTTCTCCTCTAGGTATTTTACTTGGTTTACTAAATCGTCTTTCTGTGTATTTGATGATACCCTAGCGTATAATATCACTTTCCTCTTCCTAACAATCCCCATCAATCTTTCGACATCCTCTTCTCTAAACCTCCACTTTCCGCTCTGTAGTATCACAGGTTGAATGTATCCTTTCTTAACATAGCTCTGTAGTGTGCGGTATGATATTCCTAGTTTTTGGCATACCTCCTTGGGTTTTAGCATTGTAATTAAACTTACATACAAAGCATATAAACTTTACGGTTTATCGGAAACTGTTGTCAACGGCGTCTTTTTCGTTCTCTTCCTATAGGTGTCCTTTATTTCTATTTCATTTTTTCGTCTTTTCTTTTCGTCCTTTCTATTATTCTTGGCGGGTCGTTAGTCGGCCCATCACACACGCTATTAGACGCATTTACGGAGGGGGGTCACGTAAAGAGGAACGGTAAGTGGAGGAGATTTTCATTAGTACATTTCTCTTACACAGCAGTTATGGGACTTTCCCTTAAATATCGCCCTGTAATCGAGGCAAAATCTAATAACTGCTGTCTTACAGTAGTTCCCTGGCTAATGGTTTAGCGATCCTTTTAGGAGTTATAATGCTGTTTGCTGCAACACAATTACATAGTTATCATTATTATCAGTATTACAACTATTATTCCTATTGAATTTTGAAAAATTAGAATGAAAGGAGGGTTAGCGCTTATACTGGGAACCGGGCTTTCAACTCTCGTTAGAATAATTATATACAGCAGGTATGGGACTTTAACGTAGCTTAAAGATTTTCATCAGCCCCGGCGGTCCACCTAGACGACGTTCTAGAACCTGAGGAACGCCTCCACGCTCCCCGGGACACCTCCCTTTCAAATTTTATCGTAATCTATCTCCCTCAAGATGGGGTCCGCTATTTCGTATACTCCTCCTCTCCTCTTCTCCACGAAGTTGTTATTGACCAGTGATTCCAGGGCCAAACTGAATTCCTTATCGTCTACCTGGCCCAACTTTATCTCGACCCCCCTCTTAACGTCCTTCCAAGTGTTCACCACCTTCAACGAGTTCATTATTGTGGTGTAAATCCCCCTGTTACTTTTGTTCTCAAGAAAGTGTTTAAATTCACTCACCATTATCTTCTTACCCTCCTCGATCGTGGAGGAGAGTGCGGAGTCAAAGCTCATCTTCCTCACCGCGTAAAAGTTACCGAACAGGGTCAACCAACCCACGACTCCATCCAACTTCTTGACCACCTCGTCCTCCCTGTCGAAGTGAACGTTGAGCTCCTCCATCCCTCTCCTCAGGAAATCCCTTGAGGTACCTTCATCAAAGGGTCTCAGGTTCAAGGTAACGGGGGGTCTGCCGTGAAGCGGGGAAGACGAGGAGGGGTTGGACAATGCCCTGGCCACCCCGATGTAGGAACCGGAGAACACTAACCTAACCCTGGGGTTGGAGGCGAAAACGTTGCCCAGGACCTCAAGGAATTGCCTGCTCGCCTGTGAGATCTCCTGAACCTCGTCGAGGCCTATGACCGCGTCTTCCTCAATTGAGTTGAGCAGTTCAATCAGGCTATTGACCACTTTGGCACCCCTCCTCAGCTCTATCCCCGCTGACCCCAAAACGAAGTTAACCTTGAGGGAGACCTTGAGACTGGGTACGTCACTGTTAATTTCCGCCAGGAGGGCCTTGAGTAGAGAATTCAAGTTCCTGACTCCCCTCAGGTTAACGTAAACTCCCTTGAATCCGTATCTCCTCTTCATCTCGTTGATTACGACCTTCATCAGGCTCGTCTTCCCTATCTCCCTCTGTCCGCCTATTATCAGCCAGTTCTTTGATAGCAACTGAGATATGGAGAAGTCTATCTCCTTGTCCCTCCCAAATAACTCCCCAACGGTCTCCTTGGGGTGAAGGTCGAACAACAACTGTACCCACTACAGTCACTGGTGTGGGTACAGTTAAAAGTGTTGCGATGAGCTCAAAGGGGCTTCGCTCCGGGCGTATGGGAATCTCATAGAGGACAGGAATGTCGGTGTTGACGAGAAGTTTCGTTTTTCAGTGCCTTCCGGCAGAAAAGGTGCTGAGGACTGATCGAGTTCGCTAGGGAGAGGGCGGTCATGGAGATATTAGAGCTGCGAGTGCAATGAATAATCAACGCAGGTCCTCCAGCCATGAACTGAAAGGATAATGTAAGTGTATATTTTGTATATTCTATATCCTGACATGATTCTTTCCCCCAACAGCAGTTATTAGATTTTGTCTTGACTTCAAGGCCACACCTAACGAGAAATCCCATAACTGCTGTCCCCAATCTATCCCCAGGTCACTCTGAAATTTTCGTCACGTAATCATCTTAAGTTTCAATTCGAGCTCAGAAAGGCTTATATATTAAAATAAGAAGTATAAGTGCATGTCCTCCGTCTCAACTCAGAGGCCGCAGGGTCAACTTCTGGATTGGGCGACTGAGGCCGCCATATCGGCCAGCAGACCCGACAGGAATGGGGACCCAATAGTCGATAAGGCCACCGTGAACAACTTACTCGCGTTCCTCCAGAGCAGGAGAAGCGTTAATGACCTCATGGCCTACATCATCAGGCAAGGTTCCAGGGAAGAAATAGACGAACAAACGGCAAAGCTACTGCTGAAGTACGTGAAGGGACTGGAGTTGAAGGACGCCCTGACGTTCCTGGGCTACTTCAAGTGGATATACGAGGGGCTGACCGGGAATTTGAGGGTGGACAGGGGGAAGCTGAAGAACGTAAAGACTTTCAAGGGCCTCGTTGACGTCTTAGCGAGTTAAAGGGCGAGCATCATGGACGAGGAGACCCCCATCTGTGCCGACCTGGATCAGATTCGCACTATAGTGAAGGTAAGCGGTACTCTAATGAACGAGACTCCCCTCAGGATAGGCAAGGGTAAGGAGCAGAGCTTCGTTGACCCCTCCGATAACCCTCTCCTGACCCAGGACGGGAGGCCCGTGATTCCTGGGTCCAGCTTGAAAGGACTCATGAGGTCCCTGGCCGAGTCCTACGTGAAGACGTTGAATGACCCGAAGTACAGCAAGGTCTGTGACCTAGACGACAACTCCTGTGAAAGTTGTACCTCTGACGCCTTCTGCATTCCCTGTGTGCTCTTCGGGTTCAAGGACATCTCGTCCAGAGTCTTCGTCATGGACTCTGTGGCCCTGGAGAACGAGTTCAGGATCTCCCAAAGGACCATGGTCACACTGAGTAGGGTCTTCGGGGGCCAGACCCCCAAGAGGCTGTACACCTTGGACATGGTGGAGCCCGGAGCTAAATTCAGGTTCGAGATGATTGTCTACAACTTGGATCTGGTGAACGGCGAGAGAGAGGAGTGGAAGATCAGGTCAGTGGAGGTAATGAAGTACCTCATCAGGCTCTTGACCACAGAGGGGGCATTCATCGGGTCGAGGAAAAGCACGGGTCTGGGTCTAGTGAAGTTGACTGGGGTGAAGGTTAAACTCTACAAGGCCCCGAACCTAACCGAGGGCAAGGAGGTGGAAGTGACTTGGTGACCTACGACTTCGTGAGGAAGGATGTGATAAGGAGGGTGAACTGGGTAGAGGGATTAGTGGAGGTAGTGTCGCCCCTCAGGGTGGGGGCCGGGAGGGCAGACTTCGATCCGACGAGCCTGGCCAAGGATCAAGTGCTTAAGGACTCCCAGGGGAGGCCCGTGATCCCCGGTTCCTCGTGGAAGGGAGTGTTCAGATCAGCCTCAGAGAGGATAGCCAAGGGGAGGGGTCTCGAGGTCTGCACTGGGCTAAGTAAGGACACCTGCCTCGAGAGAAGAAGGAAGGACAGAGAGTTTCAAAATTTGATAGAGCGACCGGACCAGGCCCTCCCCCTGTTCTGGGATAACACTTGTATCAACTGTAAGGTCTTCGGGACCATGAGCGTGATAGGGGCCGTATCCTTTCTCGACTCCTATCCCGTCTCCCCTAACGACTACTCCCTGGGTATGAGGACCATGATAGCCATAAGCAGGAAAGAGGGGGCCGTAGCTGGGAAGGCTCTGGTACAGATCGAGTACGTTAACCCTGGATCTACCTTCACCTTCAAGTTCCGCGGGGTCAACTTACCTAACTACGTCATAGGTTACCTCACCTTGGTCATGGAGGACATACACCAGGGCTTGGTCCAGATAGGGGGACATAAGAGCAGGGGATTCGGCCAGGTTAGGTTCAAGAGGCTCAAACTCACCAACTCGGGGGCAACGAAGGTGGGTGAGGAGGACGTCGACGTAACTTTCAAGTACGGAGAGGAGATGGACGGGGACTCATTCCTCAAGGAGGCCCAGGTGTTTGTGGAGGCGTTCAAAAATGTCAAGATCCAATACCCCAAGAAATCACACCTTTAGGGACGCCCCATTAACCAGGGGGGTGTTGGAACTGGAGGGGGAGGTGGTTTCGGAGTACCTTCATGTGGGGAGCGGGATAGTGGATGTGGTCCTCACGAGTGACGTGGGGGACTTGACGGATATGATAGAGAGAATACTCAAGGGCGAGAGCCTCACTTCCTTTGCCTCCCTGAACTCCATGTTCTCGAGGCCAGCTCACCTGTTATCGAGGGTAGGTGACAGGGTCGTGATCCCCGGATCGACGATCAAGGGGATGGTGAGGACGAGGTTGGAACTCTCGATACCTAACGCCTGCTACATCGTGGACATGCAGTCAAGGAATTACTCCCAGAGGTACAGGGAGATCTTCAAACCTGACCAGCGTAAACGTGCAGACAGATTTCCCCAGGTCTGTCCGGTGTGTGACCTCCTGGGGAACACGGGACTGGCGAGCAGGGTCGAATTCTCCGACTTTACCTTAAGTGGGGACTGGATCGACTTCGTCAGCAGTGGCTCCGAGTCCTACGAGGTGGTCAAGAAGGGGGGTAAGTTCTCTGGGAGAGTTACGTTCAAGGTGAAGTCGCCGGAGGAGCTGGGTATGATCCTTTGGGGCTTCGGGATCAGGAGCGGAGGGAACAAGGTCGTCCTCCTGGGGAGGTTCAAGTTCCAGGACAGGAGGTTCGGGAGAGTCAAGTTCACGGTCAAGTCACTCAAGGTTCAAGGGTGGAAACCCATGACGGTGCAGGACTCGCTGAACAGCTTCGTGAGGGCCTACTCCCCGAGGGACTTCAAGGAGGACTGGTGAGGATGACGTATGAGCTCTGTGTGAAGTGGGACCTCTCCCTTAGCACTGAGTTTAAAGACCCCCAGGAAGACTGCCTTGAGGTCATCGAAGTCAAGATAGAGGGAGACAAGGTGAGCTCTGACTGGGGCGAGTTCCACAGGGTCGGGACTATAAGGGGGACTGTAAGGAGGTGAGTAGTACGCTCAGGGGTAAACTTGTCTTGCCCAAGTTCGAGGTGGTGATGGTGGACGAGGATAGGAACAAGAGAGCCATGGATAGCCTGAAACAAGTCCTGACGGCCTTCCTGGAATTCACGTGTTCCCTCCAGGAAGTCGAGGACGAGCAGACCAGGTTCAGTGTGCTGTCGGATCTCCTTTCGCTGATATACAAGGCCCCCATGCTCATCTCTCACGCCCCGGTGAAGGAATCATCGACGCCTACCACTGCCCACGAGTACTTCTTCACCTACGTGATAGCGAGGCATTACAGGGACTTCAACACCGGAGATCCCTTGAGTTTCATGGCAGAGTTGGAGAAGGAGAGGAAGAGACTGGACGCCCTGTTCCAGTACGTGGCTCAGCTGAGGGAAGTGTACGAGGCCCTCCTGGACACCCCAGCCGACACCAGGCCGGGTTACAATTTCACTTCCCTCGCTGCCCACCTGGAACTCACCTCCCTTATGGTGTGGCTCCTCCAGGAAGGATCGCTGGACCTGAACTACCTCAGGCTTGCTGCCCTCCTACACGACGTGGGAAAACTGACTGCCCCCGAGGCTCACGTGAGAGAGGGATCCCAACTTCTCCAGGGTTTAGGAGAATCCTGCCTCGACATGAAGAGAGTCCTGGACTTAGTGGAGAAGCATCACGACCGTCTCTTCTCCCTGGTGACAAGGTCAGATCACTTGGCCTCAGCCTCTGAGAGGTTGAAGGACGTGGTAGAGAGGGAGGTCCAGAAGTACGGCCTAC
>Ga0081474_123256_pt1 | contig 28036 bp, 30 predicted proteins | sample OneHunmetagenome_2_FD_70978 | JGI IMG/M metagenome (GOLD analysis project Ga0081474, IMG submission 70978) | Ferrous microbial mat communities from One Hundred Spring Plain, Yellowstone National Park, USA v2 (version 2) | ecosystem: Environmental > Aquatic > Non-marine Saline and Alkaline >... | reverse complement strand
GCCGACCCATTACGGTGAAGCTGTGTGGGAGATCGAGGACCTCCAAGGGACGTCAAGGCCCTGGGACTCCTCATCCTGGAGGAGGGAGAGGCTTCAGGGCTACCTCTCGATCTTCACCATCAACAACGTCGTCAGGGAGCTGTAGGGGAGCTGGACCTGAGGAGCGTGGAGGCGTTCCTCAAGTTCTAGAACGTCATTTAGGCTGACCACCCAGGCTGATGAAAAACTTCAAGTTACGTTAAAGTCCCATAACTGCTATACATTAAATCGTTTCCTTGACCTTTAGAGTCTAAGGAAGCATAGTTATTTCATAGAAGCTTAAACTGACTCCAAGCTAGTTCATGATAAAATATTAAGGGGTTATTCAAGTAATTAATCATGGCATCACAAGGGAAATGCATGTTATGTGAAAAAGAAATTACTACTTCTACAGCTTTAACACATTACAAATCATGTGATAAGGCTAAAGAAATATTGAATGGAAAAATAGATGGATATATAATAAATGTGAAGGATAAAAACATTCCTGATTATTGGCTTTACATAGCAGTACCATCATCTTTTACATTAGAAGATTTAGATGATTTCCTTAGAGATATTTGGGTTGAGTGTTGCGATCATTTGAGCGAATTCGTGATTAAAGGTGCCCATTACGGTTCTTCGAATGCTATAGAGGCCAGTAGAGAACTACCTTTTGGACCCCGCTTATTATCGGCAAAAAAGAAACTTTCCAATATTTTATCTAAGGGACTCAAATTCGATTATATATATGATTTTGGTAGTAGTACAGAACTTATATTGACAGTAAAAGATAATGTTAAGTTAAAGGACGATCATATATATGTTTTAGGAAGAAATGATAGACCAGATCGCAAATGTGTTAAGTGCGGTAAACCTGCTGAGTACATTTGTTATGAATGTTTAGTCGATGCAGGTGAATTGGAATCTTCGACTTATTGTAAAGAATGTTTAATGACACATGAACACGCTGACGAAGATGCTGGATTCATTCCTAACTCTCCAAGAGTTGGAATTTGCGGTTACACTGGTGATGAGGATATGGAGAAGCTAAAGCTATGGCCTATTGAGTCCAATGAATCACTTCGTCTATCTTAAATATTATTACTTTCCGCAGTTTTTTATCTTATCCTTATTTCTTTTATGCTGTAAAAGAATAAGAGCTTTAAGGAATCAGTGATGTGTCGGGCGATTCAGGGCTCCTTTGCAAATTGTAATATCTCTGTTGATTTGGACTTATTCAATTAAGGAGTTACTGAATATACTTGATTATTTCACGAAGAAATAAGAGTTCCTATAATATTATCAGGATGAGATAACAGGTCGAGAGGTTGTAGTTGAGGGCTATGGCCCGGGCGATCTGGAGTATCCTCCAGGGGGAGTGGCACTCACAGAACTCTCCGGGAGGGAGTTGAAGGGTTCGGTCGGGTTGTTGACCTGAGGAGGGGCCAGAGCTCCCTGGGGGCGAGGAGGTAGGAGAGGAGGGGAGCCACGGGTGGGGACGGACTCGGCGAGGGAGAGGAGGAGGTCTAATAAGTTGATTAGAGTAAAAAATCTCATAGCCTATAGGAAAACTTGGTCTTTGACGAAGGTATCATGATTAAGCCTACGATCAGGAGGATGGTTGGAAGAAACAACCTTGGAAGATTAGCGAAGTAATCCAGATAAGATGTGAACAAGGCCATATAGTAGAGTATCATTGATAGTATAACGAGCGTTATCCCTAGGGCCAACCAGCCTTTCATATATACATAGTGGACGAAGAGTTCCTGCCAATCCGCCTTCTCAGTCTCAACCATAATAGCCTCATTTTTCATAAAGGTGAGACTTTTAACTGATCCCATCATGGCAAACCCGTTAAGTTTGGAGAATCCTAGCTCTTTAGCCTCCTGATTACCCTTCTCTACGTTAAACTTCAGTATCTCTGCCAATTGGTCAGGAACGTTAACCTTTTCCACAACCCTCCAATTATCGTCTACTCTAACGTGTCCTATGTAACCCCTGATCTTCATTTAACCAACACCTCCTTGAAGGCATCTAAGACAGTGTTCCAATTAGTCTTCACCGCATCAACGAACATTACGTAACCCCCCATGTAGGCTACCCCCAGATTATCCAGGATCATTGCGAACCCTAAGAGAGTGCCCATGTCTAGTTTCCTCGCTTCCTCCTCTCCTATCTTAGCGTTCTCCTTGAGGAAGGAGACCAGCTTCTTAGTGTCTAGGTTAATCTCTTCGCCATAAACCTTCACTAAGTCATCTCCCTTCACCGAGTACACCGCCTTCAGTCCTGGGACTTTATTAAATTCCATGTTCTCTTGTCATCTTCTGCAGAAAATCTTTTAAAATTTTCTTTCTTTATTTATCGGAGTTAAACTACGCTTCTTACATTAATTCCAAAAAATAGTTGATATAACTTAACTAGTAAAATATGCATGATACTGCAGTTACGTATGCCCCCACGAAAGCCAGCGCCATAACGTACGAATAAACGTAGTCAAGAGTACTATAGAAGAGAAGACCTCCAGCAGCTGCTATCCCTATGAAAATGGCGTTAGCCATACCCAATAGGGCGAGACCCCTCCTTCTCTCCCTAGATGTTGCCGTATAAAGAGCCACTCCGAAGAAAGCTGTGAGCATGGCGAAGCTTATGTGAAGCGATAGGATGAAGGACTGCCAACTCTGCTGGAGAGGGAACTTATCGTAGAGCAGTGTTGCCAGTCCTGCTATGAACGCACCTGTTAAAAACACAGTCTCGGCCATAGCAAGTGATGTTGTAACCTTAGACTTAGGTCCTACGCTAATTATAGACATGACTAACCCATAACATTATCAAAAATGGTTTTAAAAAATTTTATGCATAATTTCAATGCGAGATACTATAGAATAGCAAGGCCGAATTGCTAAAGAGAGCACCGATGAACCCTATTCCCATGCCTAAAGCGTAAGACGGATCAACGAAGCCGCCGAAGTAGAAGAGGCCTTCAAACGCTGCCATTAATACGAACAGGAAGTTGAAGAGGGCTAAGACCCTGAGCCTTAGGTCACTAGTCCTCCACGATGCGGCAAGGATCAGGAGACTCAGGACTGCCACAGTTATGGCTCCGTAGATGTGAGCAGTTATTGCTGATCCCTGTAAACCCAGGTTAAAAATAGGTATGGCCATCCCAGCAGAATAGAGCGCAGTTAGGGTTAGAAGCTGTAGAATTGAGAGTCCAGTGACATAGTTGTTTTTTGCCACCAGATCCATGAATCTGTAGACTGTTTCCCCCAGCTTCATCTTGACCAGTAATATCTAACTTGATACTATATAAAAAACTTTTTATTTATCGGTTTATAAGCTCTTTATCCCCTGAACTTTCTGAACACTATTACGAACACGGCCGAGGTAAGGATGATGTATAGGGCCACAGCTAGTTCAGTGGCATTGCCCACACCTAGTTGCAGCCCAGAGAACATGTTCAGCGGGATTGAAAGTACTAAGAAGAATATAGCACCCACTGCAGTTATTAGGACTATTGCTCTGTCGTTCACTTCCACTCACCTTATCGGTGACGAGTTCCATAACATGTTCACCGCAATGAAAATGGCTATCCCTGCAGTCCCTCCGAATATGAGGGAAAGAATCATTATTCCTAATTTAGTCATCTGTGACACCTCATGAATTGAAGGTATCTCCCTCATTATTAAGCCTTGAGTAGCATTGTGTTGGAGTCTGACCTTTGCTCAACAACATCTTGGGACAACCGGTCTGCGGATTGAAGGACGAAAGATAAGCAAAGCTGGCAAGATCTGACGGCTGACCTATGATCACAGGGGCCTTGAGGTTCATGCCCACAGCATATAGATAATCAGTATTGGAATCCCAATAGAGTTCAACGTAAGGTAAGGGCCTTAGGGTAGGACCTGTAAGCACGGCGGCTCCCTTAGTGGGATCGTAGGTCGAACCGTGACAATCGCAGTGTATGACTGAGCTAGCCCCAGCACTCACAGCAGCCTGATAGGCAACTGTTGGAAGGAAGTTGGGTACTTGTCCACCTGGAGCCAAGTATTTAGGTGGATAGAAGTGGATTTCTGGAGGTTGACAGCCTAAGTGCTGACATATGGCGCTATAAGCCACAATGGACTTATTTGGGCCTACGCCTCCAGGGAAAGTGTAGGTGCTCCCGTCCTCAGGGATTACTACTTGAGTTGGTGGGATGGCTATTGGTCTATCGTTCGAGTCGCCCAGATTTAGAAGGAAGGTTATGTCACCTTCCATTGGGTATTGAAATAGTAAAATTGATGGATCATTTACAGGAAGCTTTGAAGCTTCCACAGGATTTCCATCAGAATCAACTATAATTATCCAAGGAAAGTTCTTGAGATACACCGGGGGCTGGTTAAGATAAGAGACCACGGGGACTGCACTGGCGACGGCAAGAGCACCTATCCCTATGAGAACCCCCTTCAGAAACATCCTCCTCCCAGGATTCAAGGGGCCGGCGTTCTGTTCTGCGTAATTGTAAAGGTAGTCTCTACCCTTCTCGGCGAACTTCCTTTCATTGAACTTGGTCTTGGGGTCCCTCATCTTTCCTAGAAGGCGAAAAGCGAAGATTAAGTCATCTCTCTTGAGGGCGAAGTGCCTTCCCATAATCCCACGTATACTACTAAGACGCCAAAGAAGGTTTAAATATTTTGTTATAATAGATCTTATCAGATATAACAGTGTTCTTCAGAAGTTTAAATTTTAAATAAAAAAGTTAATAAGCTCAACTATATCTTGATCCATGTTTAATATATTTACGTTTTAGTTAAACTTATTTTTATAAGCAAAAAAGGTGAACAAGTTAAACTTAAATTAAGTTAAAATAGAAAAGTTAAAAAGGGGGTCCCTCTACATTTTAGAATGATAAAAGGGTGTTAAAGGTTGGGAGACCTCAAGGAAAAGTTTCTCCATAACGCGGAGTTAGCCTGGTTCGTAATAATGCTAATAATGGTTGCGGTGTTCTTCTCTTGGTCCGTCGTCCAGGTGACTAACGGTTCCAGTACCAGTATAAGGTACGGACTTCCCTTGTTCTCAGGCCTTCCTCCATTCGCTCAACAGGCAGTGATTAACTTTCAAAGACATCCCCCTGCCAACGGGACTTCTGAGGTAATAAACGGTGTTCTCGTTGTCAACATGACCGCTTACCAAAACAGCACCTTCTCAGATGTCTTCCAACCCAATTTGATAGTGGTACAACCTAACCAACCAGTCGTAATCATTTTGAATTCACCACAGGTCATAACCGGATTCTTCATGAGATTGCCCCACGGTGTGGTCGACGTGAACGCAATACCAGGAGAACCCAGTTATGTATACTTCGTCACTCCCAGCCAACCTGGTAACTATACGTGGAGTGAACCTGAATATGCAGGTTACGGTTTCTCGTATATGACCGGGACCTTGGAGGTGGTTTGAGATGAGCGTAAACGTTAGGACTGTTTTGAGCAAAGTAACAAGCTACTTGTCATTTTTCTCCTGGAAGAACGTTAAGGCAATACTTTCTCCATCCAATACTACTGGAGTTATCTGGCAATACTTTGCGGGATCTTTAGCTTGGCTTGTTGTAGTTGGGATGGCTGCGATGAATCTGAGAACCTACCTTACCTATCCAGCAAACAGCCCTCAGGTTGGTGTAACCTATTACTCGTTCTTAACCCTCCACGGTTGGTCTGCCATGTTTGGCCTAGTACCGAATGCTGCCATAGCGGTAATAGCGTACTCCATGTATAAGAATGGTCTCTCCATTAGAAGGACAAGACTGATGTCTGCCCTGTTTTGGATCAGTAACCTGGGGCTCTTATTCGCCCTCCTGGGCGGGCCAGACATGGGGTGGTACATGTACCCTCCCCTTGCAATAGAGGACAACTCGAATTTCCACGCCTTCCTGCTGTATAGAGGAGCAATGATAGGCATAGCTTACCTCGCATTAGCCTTAAATTCCATGGCCCAAACTATCGCTACTATAGTGCTTGTCGGTGACGCATACGCCACGAAACCCAGAGGTCAGAAGTTGGGTATATTCGCTGCGTACGGTGTGGCTTTTGCTGTAATAATAGCCTTGACTCTTCCGGCCCTCACTGCAGCAGAGCTTTGGTACTCCTTATACTTCTTGGCTTCGGTTCCTGTCAATACGCTCCTTTGGCTGGTTCTCTTTTGGTTCTACGGTCACCCAGTGGTGTACTATGTACCTTTCCCGCTCTTTGGGGCGCTCTACTACTATGTTCCTAAGTTTGCAGGTAGGGAACTGTTCAGTGAGAAGTGGGCCAGGTGGAACATATACCTCCTCGCCATTGGCTCTATGTTGATATGGGTACATCACATTCAAACCTTTCCAATACCAGTTGCAGTAAGGCTCTGGATAAATCTGTCAACGTTGATTCTAGCTTCGGGTTCAGGTCTAACAGTTCTCAACTTGGGACTCACGGTTCTTCTGAGCAAGGGGTATAACTTCCGGGATCCTGTAGGGATGGCCACACTCATGGCCCTTGTGGGTTTCATTTTAGGTGGAGTTCAGGCGGTTCCTCTACCCATGTTCCCCATTAATCCCATAGTGCACAATACCTACTACGTGGTGGGCCACTTCCACCTGGTCATTTGGACCTTGATATTAATGGGATTCACTGCAGTGTTCTTGGATCTCTTGAGAACTGTGAGGCCAGGTTTCGACTATAGTAAGCAGACTTCGATGATGATAAACGCCGGTATCCTACTATGGACCATACCTTTCGCTACAGTTGGGTATCTCATGAGCGTGGAAGGTTACATGGGCATGCTAAGGAGAGTCATAGCTTACCCTACGGTGTTATATCCTTACAATTTAGCAATATCCCTGCTTGCAGAAGTAGGAATAGCAGGTATTGTGATGGCCATAGGTTCTGCCCTAGTGGAGTTCTTAACGTACTCCACCTCCAGAACTGCAGGAGTTTCAGTGTCAGGCCCCAGTATCGGAGTAATGTTGGGTGAAGGTGGTCAGGAAGTAAAAGGAGTCGAACCTAAATTTAATGCCACGTTAAATGCTTCTCCTTCTAAAGGTGTGAAAACAGGAGGTGAACTAAATGACTGAGACAGCACAGGAGAAGAGGGACGAAGGAAGGAGGAAGGGGCTCATAGACCAAATTCTGGACAGAGTGGGAGTGACGGAGGCCCCATTCTTCAAGACGCCAGACTATATGTACAACATTTCTTATTGGTTAGGTGCGATGGTAACAGGAGCCTTCGTTTACACTATAATCACAGGACTCTTCTTGCTTCTCTATTACATGCCTGCCAATCCATACGCCCAGACCCAAACAATCATTAGTTCTGTTCCTTACGGGTCCGTGATACTCTTCAGTCACCTTTATGGTGCCTACATAATGATAATCCTTGCATACATACATATGTTCAGGAACTTCTACAAAGGTGCTTACAAGAAACCCAGGGAGCTTCAATGGGTGATTGGAGTCCTTATGCTTGCATTAACTATGGGTGCCTCATTCTTCGGGTACAGCCTAGTAAGTGATGTCCTGGGAATTAACGCAATTAATATAGGGGAGAGCCTCTTGGTGGGTACCGGATTCCCTGGGGCCACTACGATAGCCAATTGGCTCTTCGGTCCTGGCGGAGACGCCGCGACCTCCAGCAATCCGCTGGTTAGATCCGAGCTTTTCGACAGACTCCTCGGATGGCACATCATCATGGTGTTCCTGATAGGTGCACTATTTGGGGTTCACTTCCTCATGTCGGAGAGGTACGGCATGACACCCTCGAGTAAGGAGAAGCCGAAAGTTCCCGCCTTCTATACTAAGGAAGAGTGGTCCAAATTCAACGAATGGTGGCCCAGGAACGTAGTGTATATGATCTCAATAGTCCTAATGACCTGGGGCATAATACTTTTTGTGCCAGATCTCTTGGCCAACATCAACGGACTACCCATAGTGATAAATCCTTACCCAGCACCAGAGCCTGGGACAGCAGCCGCACTGTCCACTCAGCCTTATCCCCCGTGGTTCTTCCTGTTCCTGTACAAGTTCGTGGACTTCGAGTTGCCTAACGGCCAGGCTATGAGTCCGGCCCAAGCACTTTCCATCCTAACTATTGTACTACTAGTCGTGATCCTCATGCCCTTCTTTGAGAACAGCGAATACATGTTCCTCAAGAACAGGAAGTTCTGGACCTGGGTCATGACTGTAGCTTGGATCTCGCTCATTGAACTTAGTGTGTGGGGCTATTTAGCTCCGGGAGTTCCTGCCCCCACTTCTCAGCAGATCGAGGTGCTAGGCGTCCCTGCCGTTATTGTTGGTTTAATAATATTAATGACTGGTAGATCAAAAGATACAAAGTCATTACCGTCTCTTAATAGCAAAGAGACCGTTCCAAAAATTGGGCCGACCTCTATTTTGGGAACAGCAGTAGTTTCTCTGCTATTTGCCGGCAGCTTCGGAGATTTACTTATGCATCCAGTTATGATCAACCTGATGTTCACCGTTCCTCTGGGTGTCCTGGCAGGTTTCATGGTGTTCAGGATGGCCAGGGCGTTCATTAAGGGTAAACCCACCATGGCCTCAGGCACGATTTCGGCTTCGGAGTTGAGGTTCAGAAAGACGATAGCCCTATTCGCCCTCCCAGTAATCCTCGTAGTTACCGCGATCCAAACCGCCATCATGTGGAGGTTGCCAAGCGTAGGCCCGCAGGCAACCTATGCAGGGATGGATTTAGGAATACTACTCTTCCTGTGGGGGATTGCAGTACAACTCTACCACTACATAGTTTATGTAAGGTGAAACGTTTTGCTGGAGAGTAAGGTAAGGTTTTTTTCATACACGATTTCCATTTTTCTTGCCTCGGGTGTGGTCAACCCTATTGCCCTCTCACTCCTTTCTAAAGATCCCCTCATACTCATGCTCTCCCACTACTCGCTATTTACCTCTGGGGCAATCCTAGGTTACTTCGGTTTCAGAGGAAATGTGTGGAGACCTATAGCTTACACGGGTTTGATCCCTCCAGTTCTCTTTCATCTTCCTGTCCTCTTCGTCTACTCCGCCTTATACCCAACCTGGACTCTCGCAGATTACACCGCAATGCTTCTGGGGGGTTTCCTCTTAGGGGCAGGACTGAAGAGAATGAGGATCTTAGAAAAGATTACTATCTTCGTACTTTATATGATAGGAGACACGTTATTAGCCGTTTTGCTTGTCTTAGGTTATCCAGTTTATTCTCCTCCTTTAGTACAGTTCTCTCCATTCACTACTGGTCAGTTTTATGGAGTGGCATATGTTATGTTTCTAATAATGAATAGTATATTATTTGGAGTTATAGGGTACGTATTTAAGAAATTTTTGTCAATATGAAGCTATGGCCATTGCGTAAAACGGGATGATCCACACCCACGGAAGTCCATTTATCTCTAGGAAATACGGTGCAACGGAGAGCGTGAACGACGGTACGAATGAGAGCAAAAAGACCAAGATCCCTTTACTACTAACACTGGTAACCTGTATTACTTCCAACTCCCTGTTCTCGCCACGGAACAGCGGAAGTGAAAGGATAACGAGTCCTCCGATCAACATAGTTGCACTCCAAGAGCCTGCCAGTAAGTACGTGGTCCCGGCCAAGCTCCATCCCAAGGCCCACCCGCTGAACACCACCCTCCCTTCTGAGATCTCCCTTCCATGGCCTCATAGACTGCCAAGGAGGTCATTATCCCGAAGAGATCCCACTAAGAGTCTAATGGCCAGTTGCTCTCCAAATTGGGTGAAACTCGAGGAGATCATTGACGAACCTGCAAGTCCTGCTAGAGATACCCTGTAAGTCCAGACGGTTCCCAGCTTCGATACCAACCTCCTGGTTTCAAGTGAGCCAAATAGTCTGCCCACAAAGGGTAGGGAGGTAAGGAAGAACACCTCCCACTCGGCATACTCCAACTCCTTAAACGCGAAGACCGGAAGTACGAAGGAGTACATAGCCAGTGCGTACGCCAACGTCGCCCTGTGTTGTCTCATAGGCTTAAACTTTAGGATTTACTTATAAACTTCAAGTAGTTGGATTTAAAGAAATCTAGAAAAACAAGAGATATCTCATGATAATTTGGGACACTCCTGGTACGCTTCCTGTATGAGCTTTTGTGCCAGCTCCGAGGGGATCTTCGCCGTGAATCTGTAATTTTCGTGGAGTACAATGACCTCCATGTTCGTGTCCCTGTTTCCTTCAAGGTCAAAGGTCAGATACTGAACGGTGCTGAAGGCCTCACCCTGTTCCCTTCCGGCCTCAGGCTCTCCGTGCACTAGCTTGTTTCCTACCTTTAGGTATATACTGTCATATATCTTTGGGAGCGTCTTGAAGATGTTCTTTAAATCCTCCTCGTTTTCAGCGTAAATGTATAGAGACGCCTTTACCTTTCCTCCACACGGAAGCAAGGAACTGTATATCTGTATTTCCCTTCTTATTTCCTCAGGCTTACTCAGCTTGTCCAGGTATACCATCTCTTGAATCTGTTGAAGTACAGTTTCCCTATTTTCGAACAGGATGGACATACGGTCTCCCAGTTCGATCCTCCTGGTCTTCTTCAGTTGGGCCGATCTCCTAATCCTATCCTGTCTGACCTTTTCGTATTCCTGCCAAGGAAGGACATCATCCACTCTTATCACTCTTTATCGCCTCCTTTAGCAACGTAATGGGGTGCACTGCCCTCTTACCTGAGGCCTTCTCTATTTGAAGCCCAGCCAGAGGGCACTCGGTAGCGAAGATCTCCGCCTCGCTGTGAGCGAAAGCATCCATCATCTTTGCCCCAACGACCTTAGCTTTATTGTAATTCCTCAGTCCCCACCCGCCGTCTATTCCAGAACAACCCTTATCCGCCATCTCCACTCTCATCTTCAGGCTTCTCATGGCCTGAACGCCTGGGATACCAACCTTGAGGAATTTCAGGTGACAAGGAGAATGATAGAGCACAGACTTGGGCAACTCACCTTTCCAGTCCACTTTTCCTTCCTTCTTTAGTTTCATCAAGTACTCCATGGCGTCATAGACCTTGATAGGTTGGGTGTCGAGAACGTATTGGTACTCCTTAGTCAACATCAGGGTACAAGTGGGTATGGGAGAGACCACGTCGTATCCTCTCTTAACGTAGTCTGATATCAACCTGTAGTTCCTCTCAGCGTTCTTCTTAAGTCTCTCAGCGTCGCCTACGTCCAACATGGGGGCACCGCAACAACTGAAGTTCTCTGTAACTACCTCTATACCCAGCGAGTTATACACATCAACGAGGTCCTCACCTATCTCAGGGTAAAAGTTCTCTACCAAGCAGGTGTGGAAGAGAACCACCTTTGCTACGGGTTTCTCAACCCTCTTAGGTTTAACTCTGGAGATGAATCCCTTGTCTGCAAGCCTTAGGGATGGTGCTTCAGGGCTTATACCCATGAATTCCTTCCCACCCTCCAAGAACTTCTTAGCCAGAGGCCTGACCAAGTTGGCTGTATCCAACATCTCGAAGAGCCTGTCTTTCAGGGAAAGTCCAGTTTTGGTCTTATAGTATAACCAGGCCCAGCTCATGAGGTGTGGAAAGTCCATGTTGAACTCATGTGGGGGAGTATAGGGGCAGTTCACAAAGCACATGTTACAATGGAAACAGTCAGTTGCAACGTCAAAGAGATCTTCTAAGGTTAGATTGGACGGTCCCTTCTTATCTGTGTACTGAAACATTTTGGGAAAGGCTGGACAGTAATTGAAACAAAGCCTACATCCGTGACACACAGTGGCTTGCCTTACGAATTCTGACTGTAATTTCTTGGTATCAAAAAAAGATGGGTTATCTTTGTTGAGGGTGTACAACTTTATTTTTCCCCTTTAAGCATCTTCAGGGCTTGAGTGAACTTCTCGGCGTGGCTTTTCTCTGCCCTCGCTAGGGTTTCAAACCACTCAGCGGCCTCATCGAAGCCCTCTTCCCTGGCCGTCTTGGCGAAGCCTGGGTACATTTGAGTCCACTCGTAGGTCTCTCCAGCTATGGCAGACTCCAACATCTCCTCAATGGTCTTTATGGGTTTATCCGTAGCAGGATCCACCGAGCCTCCCTGTCTGATGAAATCCAGATGACCGAAGGCGTGCGCGGTCTCTCCCTCAGCTATACTTCTCAACAACCCAGCAAGCTCTGGATAGCCTTCTTCGTCGGCTCTCTTTGCAAAGTATAGGTACCTCCTGTTGGCCATGGATTCCCCTTGGAATCCGTGTTTGAAGTTTTGTTCGGTTTTGGTTCCTTTAAGGCTCTTCATGGTCCCTATAGGTATAGGAGAGTCACAATATAAAAAAGTTTCGAGTCGATTCTTCATACCATTTAAGAGCTATTCTAATTTAAACTGGGTTTAAGGCCAAGGTTCTTGAGACTCATCGGGAGATTTCATGGAGAAGCCAATGATCGAGGCTAGAGTTAGGAGAAGTATGCCCAGGTAGAATGGGACATCTGGAGAATATTTGAAGTAGCTTAGCTCCCCTGTTATTCCCAAAAGCATCACTAGAACCCCCATGAACGAGAGAAACCCACAAGAACAGACCTTTAAGATTTTCATGGTATCACAAGATAACTAAGCAGGTTTAATCTTATAAATTTTGCTATCTTCGATGTAAAGTACTTAAATAGCAATACATTCATACACTTTTAGGTACCTTTATATGTAACTGACTATATAGACGCAGGAAGACGGGCTGCTCACGAATTTGAGCATTAACCGTTTCTCGATACTACAAGAGATATGCACAGTTATAGCGAACATAATACGTACCGCCTTGATCGACCCCAAATTAAGACTTAGGGAATCCTCCCACCGTATGACCGTCCTCTGAATAGAGTTCAACAAAAACCTAAAGTTCAATGTTTGACTCGATAGTTATAGTGCCTTGAAAGAGGAGGAAATTGAAAAAGAAAACAGCAGTTACTAGATTTTGCCTTGACTTCAAGACTACACCTAACTAGAAATCCCATAACTGCTGAAGAAAAGAGAAAAAGACTAATGTGGTATTATTTCATCTTCTTCAATATCTCCTCAGGAATGACTGGTGTGAAGTCGAACTTTCCACCAGTTGCGTCCTCTAACGCCCTAACTATCGCTGCCGGACCTACAATGAGTGCAGCCTCTCCAACGCCCTTAGTCTTAGTGAGATAGGGGGACGGATGATACTTCTCTGCGAAGTAACTCTTGAACTTGGGAGACTCGACAGCTGTGGGGACGTAATAGTCAGCGTAAGTAACAGCTAGCTGTCCGTTCTCGTTTATCACAGCGAGCTCGTATAGGGACTGACCAACAGCCTGAGTACCTCCTCCGTGAATCTGACCCTCAGCTAGCGCTGGATTAATAACTCTCCCAATATCGTCGTATGCCCTGTATTCCTTGACCCTAGCCATCCCGTACTCATCAACCTCTACTATAGCCATGTGTATGCCATACGGGAACGTAACGTCACCCTCCAGTGTGACGCTAGCTGAAAGTCCCGGTTCCTTACCACTATAACCCAGCCTGGAGACTTCTTCCCACCTCATCTTTTTACCCTCTCTCTTGTGGACGAACTCTCCGTTCTTGTACTCTATCTCCTCCACGTCTGCCTTCATCGCCCTAGCTGCAACTCTCCTCATCTTCTCTAGAACCTGTCTGCTCGCTGTGACGGCCGCACTACCTGCTATGGACACAGTCCTGGAACCATAAGTCCCAGTTCCCGCAGGTATAGCATCACTGTCTCCCCAGATCACCTTCACTCTCTCTATTGGCACTTGAAGCTCGTCTGCTACAAGTTGAGCGATTGCAGTCTCGGTTCCCTGCCCGTGAGGAGTACCACCTATGGCTACTATCACACCTCCATCCTCCGTGACTCTGGTCTCTGCGTACTCCCAGGGCCCGAAGCCACATATTTCAAGGTAGTACGCTAGTCCCACTCCAACTCTTTTCCCCTTCTCTCTCTCCTTCCTAGCCCACTCCTTCATGGAGTTGTACTCTAGGATCTTTACTCCTTCCCTCAGAAGCGTAAGGTAATCCCCAGTATCGTATTTCAGTCCGAAGGGATTAGTATAGGGCATCTGATCCTCTCTGACAAGATTCCTCTCTCTGACAGTGACGTCATCCAGCTTCAACTCGTCGGCTACAGTGCTCATGAGTCTCTCGATAATAAAGGTAGCCTCTGGCCTGCTAGCTCCCCTATACATGGTAATGGGAATAGTATTGGTGTAGATGGCCCTGCTCTCTATCTTCAGATCTCTGACCCTATAGGGACCTGGGATCATCAGCGGAATGATCGTTGGTTGTATCCCTTCAGTGTACGTGAGATAGGCCCCCAACTCTACCTCTAGAGTGCCGTTTATGGCCACAAGTGTACCGTCGTTGTTGAATCCTATCTCACCCCTGAAGACGTTGTGCCTAGAGTTCGTGGCCATCATCTCCTCTGTCCTGGTGGCTGTCCACCTTACGGGTTTACCTAACATCATTGAGGAAGCTATAACGGCAAGTTCCTCCGGTATAATGTGTGCCTTGCTCCCGAACCCTCCTCCCACGTCAGGCATTACAACCCTTATTCTGCTCTGTGGTATCCCGAAGATTCTGCTGAATTCAGCCCTCGCGAAGTGAGGTATCTGTGTAGAGTACCACACGGAAAGGTTAGACCCATCATAGCTAGCCACTATCCCTCTTGGTTCCATGGGGGATGGAATGAGTCTCCTGTTCCCAATTTCTACCTTCTTCCTGTGGTCCGCACTCTCCAAAGCCTTCTCTGGATTTCCTGCCACGAAGTCGTTCTTATAGCCGTAGTTTGTGCCCAGTTCCTTATGGACCAGCACTTTGTCCTTCTTCGCCTCCTCCATGGAAACTACAGCATCCACAGGTTCATAGTCTACCGTGATAGCCTCTGCCGCGTCCCTCGCCCTATACTTGTCAGTGGCTAAAACAACGGCAACCGGTTCTCCTGCATACTTAACCTCTCCCTGTGCGAACCTCCACTTGGGTATCTTCCAGGGTCTAGGGTCGATGTAGGTAGTCCACGGCCCTATTCCTTCCTTTATCACCCTGTTTAACTCCTCGCCCGTGTATACTGTCACTACGCCGCTCATCTTCAGTGCGTCTTCCTTGTGAACTCTCTTTATCACTGCGTGGGCGTAGTTGCTCCTCACGAAAGCAGCGTAAAGGGCGTTTATCTTTAGGTCGTCTACGTATGTACTTCTCCCTGTCACGAACTTGTCGTCGTATAGTCTCTTTACTGACTTACCCGAGTAACTCATGCTTTCATCCTCCTAGAAGCATCCATTATGGCGTTAACTATGTTTTGGTAACCTGTACATCTACAGATGTTACCGTGGATCGAGTCTCTAATTTCTTCCTCAGTCATATCCTTCTTCTGGGAGAGAAGGAACGTGGCCTGAACTATCATTCCTGCGGTGCAGAACCCACACTGCAGAGCGAAATTATCCTTGAACGCCTCTTGCACCGGGGAGAGTTTTGAGTCTGACGAGAGTCCTTCTATGGTAGTGATCTCCCTACCGTGGGCCTGCACAGCCAATAACGTGCAGGACTTTACTGATCTCCCGTCGAGTAATATCGTACAAGCACCACAAGTTGTAGTGTCGCAGCCGACTTTGGTTCCCGTCAGACCCAAGTCGTCTCTAAGGAAGTCAACCAGAAGTTTCCTGGGTTCCACTTCGGCCTCGTGCAATACTCCGTTTACCTTCACGTTTATCCTTACCTTCTGATCTGGTTCAACTTTCATTTGCCATCACCTCCAAGGAGGTCTGGAGTAATCTTTTCATTACCTCTAATCTATACCAGGAAGAGCCCCTGGAGTCAGATGGAGGATTAGCTCCAGACGTGGACGCTTCGGATGCCCTCTTTATCACGTCCTTCGTGAGCTTACTGTCCCTCAATACCTTCTCGGCCTCTTTAGCTCTGTGTGGTCCCTGAGATACTCCAGTGAAAGCTATCCTAACGTCCTTTACCACCCCAGAGTCCAGTTTTATGGCCAGTGCCAGCCCCGCCAAGGCAAAATCTCCCGCCCTCCTTACTACCTTCCTGTAAGTTTGACTATAGCCTTCTAGCCTTGGGATCCTTATCTCCTCGAGCACTTCACCTGGATTCAGGTCCACAGAGAAGGGTCCCTTGAAGAAGTCATGGGCCTTGACTTCCCTGGTCCCCTTCTTGGATCTAACCTTCATGGTTGCGTCCAACGCCGTAAGCACGGCGGGGTAGTCGGCTGCTGGATCAGCGTTACATACACTCCCTCCTATTGTACCTACGTTCCTGACTTGAACGTCACCTACCTTTGAAGCGGCCTCCTGTAAAATCTCCAATCCTCTAATCCTACGCGACGCAAGTTCAAAGTGTCTCGTTGTGGCGCCTATACTGATCGTGTCTCCCTCCTTGATGTAAGAGAGTTCCTTAAGGCCTCCTATATCTACGAGATATTTAGGACGTAGAACTCTCAACTTTAACATTGGTATAAGGCTCTGCCCACCAGCTAGTACCTTTGCTTCCTCCCTCTCTAAAAATTCCAACGCCTCTCCTAAACTCTCGGGCCTGAAATAGCCCACCTGCGGTGGATACATCTTGATTATTAAGAATAATCGCTTAAAAGGGATTCTCACCATTAATTCTTTACTTTATTTATAACCTAAATCATGACCGATGTAAATGATAAAGGAAAACCTTCTCTATCTAATGAAGGAAAAGGTTTAAAGGAAATATGAAAGAATAAACATATCTAATTTTTCATTAGACGTATTATTTAATCCTGCCCATCACTCTCGTATACAATTGGATACCAGAACTGCGAGCTCCTGTATTGAGGTGTCGTCCATTTTAGCCGCGAAATACCTCCAGCTTTCGTCGTTTAGCCAGGGCATGACTCTCACTGCCTCGATTATGTGTCTGCACTGTTCAGGTATTTCGCTCTCGTCAGAGATCATATCCTCTACATATTGTTTGATGAGGTTGAGGGCATAGAAGGGCTTCCCAGCCCTGAGCATACCTTCCACGTCAGATAGTAGGGTCATCTCCCTCTCACCAAGAAGAGGATTATTAAGAGTGAACCCAAGGCTGTCAGTGACCCAAAGGCATACGCGTAAACGTAACTCACGGAGTAGAGGAACCCCATTGCCGTGTTGCCTATGAAGTATCCTATCCCTCTGCCTAGGGAGAGTAATCCCATTCCTCTGCCTACATCTTTACCCCCAACCTTTGATATGACTGTCGGCTCATAGGTCTCCGCGAAGGCGCTACTCAAACCCAGCAGGATAACCAGAGGATAAAGTGCCACTTCACCGTATTTAAAGAGGGGTATGAAGCCTGCACTCGCTATTGCAGTGGAGAGGTAGGCTAGGGTCAATCCAGTCCCCCAGTTTAACTTCAACCTAGAGAGTAAAAAACCAAATCCAGAAGACGAACCGAGGTAAAAAGCGTACGTCAAAGTGCCCAAGTAAAGTCGTGAAGTCGACTGTACCACCGTAATTATCGGGAACCCAGGACTGAACGAACTTATCCCGAAGAGCATGGACGCGAACACAACTCCCCAAAAAACCCTGGAGGATTTATCATCCGATTTTTGTCTACTCTTAGGCTTAACAATGACGAGCAGGAGTGAGCTCAGGAGGATGGGAATTGCCGTCAAGGGAAGTATAAAGGAGAAGGTAAGATGATAAAGGAGTCCCAACGAGAGATACACTACAGCTAACACTCCGCCAAAGAAGTCTAAGGCATGCAACATGGCGAAAGCCTTGGACCTCTCGTCCTCCGAGGTCACTTCAACGAGCATGGCCCTCCTAGCAGGATTCCTGAAGTTCCTCATAAACCATCCTGACAGGAACAACCCTATGGCTTCAATTCCGCTTTGAGCTAGACCTGTGAAAGATAAGAGAGTGACCAGTAGATTACCCGCTATGGCTATCCTACGGCTCCCATAAATGTCAGATAATGAACCACCTAGGAACGAGAAGAGGAATCCCACACCATAAGATATACTCTCAACGATTCCGTAAACGTAAATAGGAAGGTGAAACTGGAACACTAGGATCACAGGGAATGAAGCTACCACAGCTTGATAACCCAAATCTGCGAAGAAGGCAGAGAAGGAAATCTTATAGACGTCTGAGTTCATGAGGGAGAGTAACATATACTTGTATTTTTAATTATCCTCTACACTTTCAGTTCTAATCTTAGAATTTCAACCCAAAACGGGGCCTCACAAGGAGTAGTCCACTGTCCCCTTAGACACAGATTCCACTCCGACTTGGATGGGGCACTGAACGCCCTCAGGAAATCCAACAACGTGGAAGTTTCAGTGACGAGGAGACCGCTCTCCTTCCTGGTGGAACACAACCAAGCAGCACCGAAAAGGGGCGTAACCCTCAACTCGGGGAACCCTCGCCCTCATGTTGTGAGGAGGTCAGAAGACATTGTCTCACAGCAGTTATGGGATTTCTCGTTAGGCGTCGCCTTGAAGTCAAGGCAAATTCTAATAACTGCTTTCCCTAGTCGTCACGTATTCCCTCTGAGGGATCCCTCAAGGAGATCGCTAGTCAATGAGTGGATGGAGCCTGTTTACGACGGACTCTGGAGGGATCCCAGGTCAGAGTTTTAGGTCCTCATTAGCTTCAGTATTCTGTCCCAAGTATAGTCTACGTAGGACTCCAGCTCCTTGTAGTCCTGATCATTCAACCTCTTATATCTACCCTGTACAGAGAGGAAGTCCCTCAACGGTCTCCTAGTCTCCTTCCTCAGACAGTGAAGAGATTCATTGCTGACCTGGACTCTACCATTCACTACTTCCAACAGGGGCCAATAGCAAGTTTGTACGGCGAGTTTTCCGACCTCTGCAGTCCTAGACGGGTCGAATAGCCAGCCGTAGGGATCTGGAGTGAGGACCTGCAGGTATCTGAACCCCTCGATCGTCTTTGCTCTCCTGAGTTTATCCATAAGGTCGTGAGGATAGCCTACCGATGCCGTCGCTGCATAGGGAACATGATGATCCAGCATGAGGAAGAGAAGTTCCTTCTTATTTTCCTTCTTACCTTCAGGGGTGGTCGGTGTGACAGCCCCGTGGGGAGTGGAACCACTTCTCTGACCCCCAGAGTTCATGTAAGCCTCGTTGTCCACACACACATATATGAAGTTCTCATTTCTCTCAGCAGCTCCACTTAGCGATGCGAAACCTATATCAGCTGTCCCTCCATCTCCAGCCCAAACAACCACGGTGACGTCCTTGTTTCTCTGCTTGAATGCCCTCCACATGCCTGAAGCGGCTGCAGATCCAGCTGCGAAGGCTATGTTAAGAGCAGGATAACCGTAGGAGTTTTTAGGACCCATCCCTTGGATCACTGAGGAGCATCCGGCCACCACGATTAACGCCACGTTGTTCCCTAGGGCCATCCCCATCATCCTCATGGTCATGTTCTCTGGACATCCAGGACACGCTGACGTTCCTGGAAGTAGGGAGGGGTTAGTGTGCAGTCCTCGGAGTCCCAAGCTCAACCTCTTTCACCTCTCCAGGATAATACCACTCTACCCCTCCAACTTCTGAGTATCTGGCCTCCTCTACGAACCTTGAAATAAGGGAGTAGAAGTCCCTCTTTCCTACAGAGACTCCCCCTAGGCCGGTAACGACTCCCTTAATGGGAATGTTTAACGTTGACTTAAGTTCAAGATAAAGTGGACCTCCTCTGCCCAGGCTTGTAGCCCTGTCAACCACTAATATTGCTCTCTTGTCTCCTAGGTTCTCTCTTATCTCCTTTTCACTCCAAGGTCTTATGTACCTCACCCTGTATAACCCCACATTCAGTCCGTTTTCCCTCAACTTGTCCACTGCCTCCATAGCGTCCAGCGACCACGCCCCCATCGTAACCACAGCGTAATCTGCGTCATCTAACTTGTAGCTCACGTTAAGTGTTCCATAGTCTCCTAGAGGACTTATCTTGTTGTATTCTCTTCCCACTTCTTTGATAACCTCCTCAGAGTTGGTTATGGCCTCATGAATGGACTGTCTGAACTTCATGTAATATATGGGAGGGAATATGTTACCCATGCTCTCCTTAGTTTCTGGGTCTATTACGTAAGGTTGCCTCCTCGGGGGAATGAAGTTATCGACATCCTCTTGGGACGGAATAAACACGTTAGTTTTCGTGTGGGATAGGATGAATCCATCCATCCCTACCATCACTGGAAGGAAGACTCTGGGATCTTCAGATATTCTGAAAGCCTGAAGGGTTAAGTCCAGAGCTTCCTGAGGGGTTGACGCGAAGGCCATTATCCATCCACTGTCTCTCTCACTCATGAAGTCCGTGTTCTCATTCCAGATGTTCCATGGGGCACCAACTGCCCTAGTAGCAACGACCATCACCAGCGGGGCCCTGCTCCCCGAAGTCCACCAAACCATTTCATGCATATAGAGAAGTCCTTGAGAGGAGGTGGCTGTGAAAGATCTCACCCCTGACACGGCAGCCCCTAAGGTCACTGCCATGGCAGAGTGTTCACTCTCAACTCTGACTATGTCAGCGCTGAGCTCACCCCTAGCTCTCATCTCAGCCAGTTCTTCTATGATAGTGGTTTGCGGTGTTATGGGATAAATTCCTACTACTCCGACCCTCGCCAACTTGACTGCCAGGGCCACTGCCTCATTCCCAGACATCACTTTCATCATTGCTCCATCACCATCTCTATTGCCTTAACTGGACAAACGTTAGCACAGACTCCACATCCTTTACAATATTCATAGTAGACCTTCGCCTTCCTTCCAACTACACCGATCGTCCCTTCAGGACACCAAAGGAAACAGGCGTTACATCCTATGCACCTATCAGTGACCACTGGTCTCACAGTCCTCCAGTTACCTGTCTTTCCCCCCGCTCCCTCTGCAGGAGTAGATACAGGGAATACTTGGTATTCAAGCGACAATCTGCTCCACCTCAAATGTCCTCTCGAAGGATAACTCCACTGCTCTCTTGTTTAACTCACCTAAGTTTCCTGAGAACTCCTGGCCTATGGCCATCTTCAAAGATTCCAAACTAGGTACACCTGTTGCCTTAACCAAGGCACCCAACATCACTATGTTAACCAGAGGCCACCCTGACTTTACGAGTTTGAGCTCAAGAGCGATGCCTGTGGCGTCCACCGTGTAAGTCTTGAATCCCACGGATGGAGAGGCTCCCTTCCAATTTATGACTACCTTTCCATCCTTCCTAAGCCCTCTTAGGGGGTTCGATATTTTTAGGAGCGTAGGATCCAGGATTACCACAACGTCCGGCTCCTCAATTGGAGAGGTTTCCCTTATTTGCGTCCTCGAAATCCTGCAGTAAGACTCTATTTCTGCACCTCTCCTTTCCGCCCCGTAGATTGGGAAGGCTGAAGAGAACATGTTCTCTAGGCTTGCTGCCTCAGCAAGAACGTTGGCGGCAGTGACAACCCCTTGACCTCCTCGTCCGTGAAATCGTATCTCAAGCGATGATTCCACCCAATGAGTATATATTTTTCAAGCATAAAAAACGTTTTCTCTAAAAAGGTTTAATATTTGGGAACGCCGTAATACTTTACTTTTTTAAAGAAATGCGTTCTATGATATATTTCTGATAGAAGGGCTATGGTGGTGGGCACCACGCACGTGAATGGAGTGATCAAGGGTAGCATTAGGGAGACCAGATAAATGAGGTTCAGTACGCCCCTGATCCTTACGTCCCTCTTGTATAGGTACCAACTTATGATCTCCACTAGGGACCAAGCACCTCCCAATGCCAAGAGGGAAAGTTGGTGACTGAGGAAGAACGCGATGGGAGATATTGTCGTGAAGGCAGTGCCTAGGAATGAGATGGGAGTGTCAGGACTGTACCAAGAGGGTCTCGACTTTAACATGTAAATCATGAATGATGAGATCACGGAGAGCCCCAGGAAGATGAGGGCAGGATAGTATAACACGTAGAAGAACTCCTCCAGGAGGAAGAGGAGAGACGCGAGACCTCCAAAGAGTACCTCCCTACTGAGCCATGATGTCTTGAGGTTGAACATAACTCTAATGGATCGAGAACTCACTTTGGCGTGACCCACAGATAAGAGGAGAGTCGAGGCCAGAAGTAGGAACGATAGTAAAGGATAATACGGTAACTTGAAGAGAGCGTAACCCAGAGAGATCTCGCTCCCCACAGTGAAGGCAATCAATCCCTTAACGTTGCTCTCGCTCTTTTCCTTGAGCGGAGAGGCTATTATCTTCATGTCTCTAGGAGGGATTATCTTGAACCTAGGCTTAGTGATAGAGGGAGGAGCCAAGTAGTTCACTTGAGCGTCACTTTCTCCCAACCAGCCGAAACTTAGTGCACCAGTAGGACAGCTCTCCACGCAATAAGGCATTCCTTTCCCTAGTCTATCCATACAGAGGTGACACTTACTCATAGTCCCGTCTTTGGTGAAGTGAAGGGCTTCGTAGGGACAGGCCCATTGACAGTATCCACATCCTATACACTCCTGTTGGTTGACGTAAACGATCCCATTTCTTTCCTTCTTTATGGCATTGGCAGGGCACGCCTTAAGGCAGACTGGGTTGTCGCAATGATTACAAGAGATAGAGAGAGCAGTCGTGGCCCCCTCAAACTGAAAAACGGGCAGGACTCTCCAGTTCCCTCCGTAAGCCTTATTGCAAGCGTCTACGCAGGCGTTACATATTATGCACTTGTTGTGGTCGAAAACGAAGCCCAACCTGAGCTCACGCTGTGTTTGCTGAACTTCTGCCATACTCCCAACTCTCGTAAAACGATATTAAGGCTTATTACGTAACATTTTAAATATTTTTCATGTCATCGGACTTCTACAGGAGGGCTTTGATAAGGAACTTCTTTGCCTTCTTATTTAGAGAAGGAGAGGACTATTTGGCCATGGTTAAGGAGGAGGAAGCAAATAGGGTATGTAGTGCTGATGATAAGGAGCTCTTGGAATTAGCAAGTACCACTGCGGAGTTTGTGGTCGGAATCACCATGAGTGACAGTGAAATTAGTCAGAAGGTGGCTAAGGTGAGGGAGTGGTGCAATTCACTTCAGTCAAGCTCTGATCACGGAGAAAAATAGGACTAATCCTAGGATCATAAAGATGGAACTTAACGGTCTCAAAGTTCCGTTTCTTAAAGAAAGATAAGTTATGGCTCCGGTTAAAATGGAGAAACCTACAAGAGGAACTAGGGGACTGAGCTCTATTCCTGAAGTCCCTGAGGCTAACCCTATGACGGACAGCAATAAAGTGGAGCTCAGGATACTTTCATTTATAACTCCCGTCAACATGTTTCTAAAGGCGTTCTCCCCCCTAGTCCTTAAGGCCATATAGATCTCTTGGAGATTGGAAGCTATAGGAATAATTAGGACAGCCATGTAATATGGGGGCACATGAAGCGCCGAAGAGGCAGAGAATACGTCCTGGAGCACTCCATTTGATGAGAACCAAATTAACACGACCCCCATCACGAGGGGTATAATACTCTCTCTGTCCACCCTCCATGATCTAGAGACCCTAAATATGGAGTAGAATAGGAAGAGGATTATGAATGCAACTCCCCAGAACAAGTTCAATCTTCCTGTTATTCCCATTAGTGTGAGCATTACAGAGGATACTATCACAAAGTTGTAATCGTTTATTCTCCCTACCACCATATCCTTCTTCCATCTTAGAAAGTAAATAGTCCCGAACATCACTACCCCGATAACGTAAAGTGACGCTATACTACTTAGTACTCCAGATAAAGCCACATAATAGTTAGATCGCAGTGAGGCTTGAAGTGTTAGAATCAGCTCTGGGAAGACCGACGCTAATGCTATGAGATAGGGACTGGAGAACTTGGCTCCACGATACAACATCTCCACTCCCAAGAGGAACACAGGTATGGAGATGAGTCCTGTGATAAACACAGTTATATGTACTCATTTGTTCCCTTTAAGCTTTCAAAACTCCTAGCTGAAAAGAGTGTAGAAAATACATAACATGTTCTAACCATAATAATAAAAAGTATTTTCTAAGACAAGTAAAGAATGTAAACGTTTTTGATCATATTGATACTATTCTCATCCATCAAGCTTAAAAGATATACGTGGCTTCAGATGATTCTGTAGGCTATCGGAAACAAAATCCCCAGGCTAGCTATGATCTCTATATAGTGTTAGTCGTCCTTGATGAAAGCCGGCCTTCCTTTAACATATCCCATAATAAGTTGGAAAGGTCTACATTGTAAATTATCTTAACCTGACCTGAATCCACAAGTATAGAGAATTTCTTTCCTATCACCAGTCTCCTGGCTCTAGGGAAGATCTTGTTACCTTTACACTTCTCTTCTTCACATATCTCCAGGTCATGGACATATATAATGCCGTCAACCTCCTTGTACTGTATTCCATTTTCTTTTAAAGTACTCAATATTTTCTCAATCCCGCTCATCTCTCTGGGATAAACTTCATCATCAGTTATCTTTATGGGCAAGAGTCGCTCTAGTTCTGTACTCGTGATGATCTCTTCATTCTTGAGTTCTTCCAGCTTCTTAATTAATCTGAGGACTGTGTATCCCTTAGGAGTCAGGTAAATCCTGTTGTCTTTTAGCTCAATTAACTTCCATGAAGCTAACATATCCGTATACTTTCTTAAGAGCTCAAAGCTTATATTAGAGGCCCTCATTAGTGTGGTCTTCCTTATGCCCTTCACTGCAAGAGATAGTATATCCCCAACAATTTCCAAAGTGTGTCTCTTCTTTGTCATCAATATCACCTATTCGCACTATAGCACGTTTCGTATAATATTTACTTCGTCTAATATATTTTTGAGCTTAATAAGCTTTGAGGCACATATTGATTTGCAGGATACTTCAATTTTTATCAGAGACAACGTGAAACCTACCCTTAATCTGACACTAGATTTTGAATTAGGAAAACTAGCTAGGCTCAACGTTTAAAAATTGAACTGTCCCATAAGGCAGGCAGATCTTATTCTCCCTTCACTTCCCACGACCTCTGTGGGACCAACTCCCTAAGAGAACCGATGGGTTTCATGGGATACCTTCCTTAACCTCACAACTTCTCATGGACTTCGTTATGGCGTTGTCTATGAAAATGCTAGTCTCGAGGCTTATAATTTCTAACGTATTTATGATTGCATTAAGTGATTAGAAGTTTAGAAGTGATTAGTAAGCAACATTGACACAAAAACACAAATTATCCAAACGTATCATTGAACGTCTACCTCAAGATGCACGTTACCTCACTTACATGGGTATGGAAGTTACCTCGTTAAGGTGGGGAGGCAGACAAGAGTAAAGGAGCAGAGCTCATTAAGTTTTGTTAAGTCAAAGATCTGAGGGTATTAAGATATCTCATGAGAGTCCTAGCCTAAAACCACCCATTTCTTCAAAAACTAAAGCGGGAGTCCCCCATGAGAGACGACGTTTATCGTCTCTTCATTACGCTTCTCTTCCTCTCAGCTGATAGAGCTTCCTCAGTGCGTATCCCCTTATTCTCCCATCCTCGTCTTCATTATTCACGATCCGTTCCAGTATAGGTACGGCCCTTTGGCTCCTAGTTTCACCTAATCCCTCTACAGCCGCCTGTCTCACTGAGGGAAACTGGTCTTTGGCTAAAGTTCCTAATGCGTCAACCGCTGATTCGCCAAACTTACCTAGACTTTTCGTTGCTGATTCCCTCACTGGCACACTCTCACCGTGGAAGGCCTTATCTAGGATGAATTTGAAGTTCCCTTCCCCTCCTAAGGAAGAGAGGGCTTCTATCACTGCTCCTCTGATCACGTCAACGTGGCTCTCCTCCTTATACTGTTTCATGATGACGTCAAGATACTTTTGGATTCCAACTTTACCTAAACTCTTTATGGCCTCTGCCCTCACGTATTGACTAACCTCTCTTTCAAGGATATCTGCTAAGGCCTCACCAGATTCCTCACTGAACTTAAACTCTCCCAATGCATTGGCTACCCCCTTCCTGGCTCTCGGGTCTGGATGCGAGTAACTCACGAGCTCTTTCAACGCCTCCTTGGTACCTACCTTTCCGAGGGCGAGTGCAGCCTCATACGATACTCCCCAGAAGGGATCTCTGAGAAGCGATGAGAGAGCTGCTATGGATCTTGAGCTATTAAACTTGACAAGTCCCCAGGCTGCCCTTATTCTACACATGATTTCCTCGTCCTTAGATTCGGCTATCAGGGACTCCTCAGATTGCTCGTCCTTTATCACTGCAAACGTTTTGAAGCCTGGATCAACGCAGAGGTAACCACCCTTGGGTAGCGATAATTCCACTCTCTTTTTCAGATCTACTTGGAGCTTCTTAAACTCCCCTCCCGTTACTAGCTTTACTTCCACTTTCAAGGGATATATGATCCCCTCCTGGTTTTGATCCAGGATCACAGTTGTGCCATCACTCCTCACTAGGACCTCTGGGTGACCTGCAGAGTAAACGTATTTGTCAAAGAACTCTGTCAGGTCCATCCCACTCACCTCCTCCATTATCTTCCTGAAGTCTTCCGTATCGACTGCCTTTCCAGCGAACTTCTCAAGGTATCTCCTTATACCTTCCCTGAATGTCTCCTCTCCCACAAGGTTCATGAGGGTGTGTAATACCAGAGCACCCTTTTGATAGGTATGTCTGTCGAAGAGTTCATCCGGCCACCTGTAAAACCTGGTCACAATGGGCCTGGAGTACTTGGAGTACTCCTCTAAGTAGGTCCTGAGTTTGCTGTAAAGATCATAGACGAATTCGTTCTCCCCCCTCTTGTATCTGGTGAATAAGGCCTGAAAGTAGGTCGCAAAGGCCTCGTTCAGCCATATGTTGCTCCAATCCTTGGTTGTGACCATATCCCCGAACCACTGGTGAGCCAACTCATGACTCACTAGGGAATCGCTAGTGTAGTCAGGCTCCACTGACTTCTCGTGGAGTACCTTCCACGTGAGGTGAGTGGACGTTATATACTCCATCCCCCCTCCCATACTGAATAGGACAACTTGAGTGTATTGAGAGAACGGATACTTGACGCCAGTGTAGCTGGAGAAAAATTTCATTGCATCCATCGTAGGGGATAGGTTCCAGGAGTACTCCTCCTTTCCCTTAGGGAGGAAATACCTGAGAGTTATATCGTCCACTCGTTCCTCTACTACTGAGAACTCCCCCACAGCCACACTAGTGAGGTAGAAGGAGTGAGGGAAATCTATCCTGTAGTGATATTCCCTCCATTCTCCATCCTCTCTCATGCTCACGAGGTCACCGTTTGACACCGCTTGGAGAGGTTTCTTGACCTTTATTTGCAGTTCACTCCTAACCTTCACTCCGGGAACAGAGAGGGACGGTATCCAGTACATGGGATTTTCGGTCTCTCCCGTGGAGGCTATCTCAGAGTGACCCATGTTGATCTTTCTGAAGGCACCCGTAAAGTTTGCCCTATACCTAATCCCCACGCGGTTTTCACCGTCAACCACCTTGAAAAATATCCTAGAGCCGTCGTAAACGTAGTCTTTATCTCCGTTAACAGTGAACTCCAGGATCTGGAAGTGCCTTCCTTCAAGGTGCATATTGCCTTCCTTACATTCCATGTCTATTTCCGCTTCCCCCTCGATCCAGTCCTCAAGGAAAGCGAGGGAATATCTGGCCAGAGTAGGCTTACAGGGGATGTTCTCAGGGTAATTCTTAACGTGTTCCTTTAACACGTAATTCTTTCCAAGTCTTACCTGAGGGCTATCCTCTAAGGGAACGTAGCTCATGATGGGAGGATATGCTTACTAAATTTTATCTTCTGGGGGGGTTTAAGGGCTAATTACTCTAGATAAGGAGTTAAGTGAACTATCCCGCCCTGACCGGTAGACCCAAAATCATATTATGAAAAATATTTCTGGTAGGATAATATCGAATTTATAAAAGATAAAGAAATTTATAAGAGTATTAAGAATTCAGTTGAAGAAAGGTTTAAGGTGAGGGAGATGTGGTATTACCACGTGATTAACTGAGATGGTAACACCGGTACTCCCTCATCAAAACAACGTACAACAA
>Ga0081474_124754_pt1 | contig 28207 bp, 45 predicted proteins | sample OneHunmetagenome_2_FD_70978 | JGI IMG/M metagenome (GOLD analysis project Ga0081474, IMG submission 70978) | Ferrous microbial mat communities from One Hundred Spring Plain, Yellowstone National Park, USA v2 (version 2) | ecosystem: Environmental > Aquatic > Non-marine Saline and Alkaline >... | reverse complement strand
TTGTTATGAGTAGTGGGCACTATCTTTCTTATTATTATTATACTTCTATGAATACTATCTTTAGCAAAATATATAATATAATAATTAGCTAACTAGTAGTTATGTAGTTATTATATTAACATATTATGTAGATAGATAGTTAGTAGTTATTAATTTAATAGTTATGAGGAAGGTCAAAATAGATTCTTTTAGGATTTTTCACCGTTACAAAACAATTTCTCTTAGGAGCTATGAGAGAAACTGGAGAAACAAAATTTGCACGTTCTCTATAAAGAGAGATGACGTTAAGGTATAAAAAGGTAGAAAGGTAAAAAGATAGAGAAAGATTTATTAAGGGGGGAAGACAAGATAGATATGAGGAAAAATGGTGTGTATAATAGTTTCACAGGATGAAAAGGTCAAGAAGTTTCAGACAATAGAACAGGCCGAAATGTATCTAAAGAAACATGAAGGCGTTTTTTATTTATTTGAAAGCCATAAGAATTTTGCAGGAATTTCGGTTCTCCAATCAAGGAATGGAGAGATAGAAAAAATAAGAGATATAACAGTTAATTCTAAATAACTATTTATTTTATTTTTTGTTTTATATTCTATTTTTAGGCAAGATTATCGATAATTTTTCTCATTTCCGTTTTATTATTTCGAAATGAAGAAGGATTTCTAAGTAAGGGACTTGATGATAAAAGAGTCGAAAGATAAAGAGGTAAAAAGATAGAGAAAGATTTAATAAGGGGGAGTTACATATGTTATGTTGGTGAAAGAAAAATGAACATGAATGAAAAGATAAATCAAATTTTGCAAAAGGCAAAAGAAGAAGGCGAAGTTTTTTTAACTACTTTAACGCCTGAAGAGTTAAAAAGTACAGGTTTTGAAGAAGACAGTGATTTCTTTAATTTTAGCAATGTAGACATTTATATAATTTATGACGGCGAATATAAAATTAAATATATATTTGACAATGATCCTAGCAATTTTCTATATGAAACAGAAAAAGAAATAGGCGGTTTTACATATTTTTTAGAAGTGATTAATGCATATTTGAAAACAAGTAAATAATCACTTAAGTTATTTTTTTTATCAACTATTTTTCTCAAAGTTGAGATAAAAATTCATGATTATCATTTATTGAGAGAAACATAAATATGTCATAAAAATAAAAGAAAAATGATATGTTATGACTATCGTTTTTAAAGAATTTGATAAAGAAAAGTTTAATCAAAATGTTATTGTAAATCTAGATCTTGAAGATTTATATGAGGGTTGTTACACAAATTTTAAAATTGTTTTAATTGAAACAATAACTAAAATAATTTCCGAAATTGTAGAAAAAGACGGATGGGATTTGCAATATTTTGAGAAAGATGAGGCCGAAAAATTATTTAATGCATTTATGAAAAATTCAAAAATTATAGTTAGATTAAATAAAAAAATAGATGAATTAAATTATGACTTTAAAAAAATTACTATTGAATTTGATTTTTCGGAAGATGAAAAAAAGAAAATTGCAGAAATATATTTGCAGAATGTTTTAAATTATATATCTTTTTTTGAAGAATGTATAATTGGAAATTTCGAAGGAAAAGATATAGATATAATATCTGAATTTCTCAGTAATGAAGTCTATCAATTATTGAGTCCTGATGAGATAAAAACGAAATTTAGCGATAAGATAGAGAAAATTATTAATGAAAAAGTATAGATGAGATGTGAGATTATGAATTTAAATGCACCATTAGATCCAATATGGCTTATAGTTATTGTCGGATTTTTTTATGAGTTCTTATTTGTCTTTTTCTTATTGGAATTAAGACAGGAAATGAAACGAATTGAAGAAGAAGAATTAGTCAGAATGTTAAAAAAGAAATATAAAGATTAAATATTCTTTTATAAGAAAAGACATGTGGACTATAAAGGTAAAAGTTTAGAGAAAACTTTATTAAGGGCCGGCGACAAGATAGATGTTAGTGATACAGAAATGAAAACGATAAACGTAAACGGTTCAAGATATTATATACAAGATAAAGAGGATGAAATAACCATAGTTCATCAATTAATCAGTCAAGGCTTCACAGTAAGCCAAATAGCCCAAATATTAAATATTTCGGAGAGAAAAGTAAGAAATATGATAAATGATTGTTGGTGAGTCTAAAAATGAACTTAAAGATGGACTTTAAGAAGTTAAAAGAAGAAATAATAGAAGAACTCTTAGATATTTATCCGACTACAGGTGCTGATGAGTTTTTTCATCATTATTTGTTGTCGTTTGCAAAGGTTCTAAAACAAGAGGAATTGGACAATTTTTACAAGGATTTACAAAGTGCAAGTAAATATCCCTATATAAGTTATAATTTTGAGGTTTTTCTTAAAAAAATGATCAGTTTGATAGAACAATATAAGAAAACAAGTTAATCTTTTTTATCTCATTTCATTTCTAATATTGTGGATAAGATCCCTGAAGTGATCCCTATTAGAATGGATTCTCAAGACATTGAGGGCAATATTGTTTTCCGCCATGCTAACTATCACTTCTTCATCTGCTTTGGTCATTCTTTGTCCTCTGAGGACTCCTACTGGAACGATACGACTAGTCCTTGACTTCAATTCCTTAGCTATGGTCATGACTTCCCTGTCTGCTATGTCCTCATCTAACTCAAACATGATTTCTCTTAAGTTATGAGTTCCTTCTAATTTGAAGTCTAATCCATACAATTTAATTCCTATATTTTCTATAACTTTTGTTCCATACATGAGTATTGCTCTTCCCTTTGGCGATAGGGCGCCTAATTTCGAGTATCCCCAATCTTTTCGTAATCTGAATCTTTCGAGATCTGATATTATTCTATAAAGTATTCTTAAAGCCTCTAGAGGAAAATATTTTTCGTCTAAGTTATATACACTCTTCTGTACTTTTACTAAAGTACAATGCCAACATCCCCATCTAGAATTGGTGTTCTTATACATCACATCAAATAATGTATCTATGTTGAATTCTCCTCTTTTTGATCTTAAAAATTTCCAAACGTCTTCAAGATCCCATTTTCTTATTGGTGCTACTTTAATTACATTTTTCATTGAAACATTGAGATAAAAAGCACTTGCACAGTCCATAGAATCTAATCCACATGAATACTTTTTCATTGTTACTTTTCTTGCTATCGATTCATTTTCCCTATGACCAGTGAATAATACTAAGTCACCATATTTTTTAATTAAATTTTTTAAACTTCTTTTATTTGGTGAGACTTTCAGATCATAAATACACCAACGAAAACTAGTTGTGGGCGCCACATATCCCAAAAATATGGATTTCCAGTAAAAGTTTCCTTTAGGTTTTGTAATGTAATTTATACATACATTACCCGATTCATTGATCTTTTCACAGATCTCATGAAGGAAATTGATTGCGTAATCCTCTAGAACATCATATTCCGACTCGGTGTCATTATGGACAAAAAATACACGTTTTCCCTTTTGATTTCTGGAAATTAACCATTCATAGAAAAGAATAGAAAGTGTTGTCGAATCTTTTCCGCCTGAAAACGCTATGACATAGTTTTTCCTGTCCTTCAGACTATCGAATACATTGAATGTTTCATGAACTTTAGGATCTTCAGATAATCTAAGAGACATATGAAGTATGGTTTATTTTTGACTTTTTAATTTTTCTTTTATAAGTTTATATTTTTCATTATTTCGGAGACAAAAAGTGGATAGCTTATTTGAATTAAGATTTTAAATTGTTGAAAATCGGTACAAATTATTAACTATTGTATTTTTTATCTATAATTTTTCTCTTTTTTGTTTTAATATTTGACTTGCAAATTTATAATTTCTAATTAATTCGTTTACTAAACTATCTAGACCCATTTTTCTAAGTTTTTCTGAATATTCTGTATATTTATTCTTTATTCTCCAATTATTATAGAATAAAATGTAAGCATTTATAAGTTCTATAATTTTTCTATTTTTCAAGTCATATTCAAAAGGAAAATTATGTTTATCTAGGAATTTAAACAATTGTTCTTTTTCTTCTTTTGTGATTTTATATCTTTTTCTTTTCGTTTCCATATTTCCGACATATCTTCTAGATCCATCAAACCAAAATATATCTCTAAATCCAGTTATTTTACTATAAGTCGCTGTGTCCATGCTATTAGCGAAATTGAACGTTTGGAGAAAATACGGTGCCGGCATTCCAAGAACGTGAAGATATGGAACTTTTTTTCTTAAGTAATAAACCCATGGAAATGTATAAATTAGAACTTTCATTTTACTAGATGCCACAAGTCCACCAATTGAAAAATAATAAGTATATTGCTTATAAAAATCAATTGCCTCATCTACATCTTGAATTGGATAAATGTGTATCACTGGTATAATTTTTTCTAACCATTCCATTTTTGTGTACAAATATTCGAAATATTCAAAATTTCGTTTGTCCAAAGGAGAAAAAACACTAGCAATATCAAGAGAAAAAAACGCATATGCATCTATCTTTTTGTACTTCTTCAAGATATCTTTTACAGAAATTTCTAAACCGTGTAATGCAATTTGATAGCCCCCACTATCTACCCATGTCTCATTTTTCCATTCTTTTTTTCTAAATTTCAATTGGTTAATTAGAACTGGAAAATTAGTTTTTAATAGATAAGTTGATCTTGAACTTAATCCGAATATTAATTTCATTTTTATTCAACATTTATCACTTTTCTCCTCAATAAGTAAATAATTCCTCCTATAATTGGCATTATTAATATCCTTAGTATTATATATATTGCGTTTCCTTCAATCACAAAGTTATAAAATACTTGATTTTGCATGCCTAGATAGAAAAATAGGAAAATTTGTAAAGCTAAGCTAATTAATACAGTAGAAAATATCAATTTGCTATTGGTTAATTTGAGAAATGCAAAACTAACAATTATGAAATTCCAGAAAATAAATAATAAGCCGTCAAATCCAAATGAAATTGAAAAGTTTAACAAATTTTCTAGAATATTTGTAATAGTATCACCGATAAAGATCAATAGTAAGGCATTTGGCGATATTTTTGCAAATTTCTCAGGTAAGATTTTATCAAATGCAAGATTTTGAACTAATCGGCTTTGGATTAATGTAGTTACAAAAATATAACTCATGAACCATATCGGCATTAACATAAATAATATGTTTAGATTTGAATAACTATCTAATATCGCTAATATGGTAACTACTAAATAGCTTATGAAATAACCAATTTTCATATTTTTATTCACATTTTTCGTTTCTCCTGCTATGTAACTAATTGCATTTAGAAATAAAAACATAGATAAATCAAATAGCAAAGCTGAAAGTAAAGTATTTGATAATGTGAAATTTTCGACTTGAAAATGAAAACTTGAAATTGGTAGAATTACAGAAACAATTATTTGTAAAATTGCTAATCCGTCTACTAAATATCCATAAATTGATTTTCTGACTATACTAAGTAAAGCAATAGCAAATAGCATTTCTGAAATTAAAAACTTATCAATTATTGGAATATTGAAATTTAGGAGTACTAAGTCAGCTAATACCGGTGCTGAAAATACGTAAATTAGCCAGAGTGAAATTCCAAAGATTGTATAGAATTTTGGCGAAAATGAAGAACGAATATAAGCATAATCGCCCCCGTTTAATGGAATTTTCTTAGTTAGTATGTAATACATTACTAAAAGCGGAATTTCAAAAATTGCACCTATCGAAATTGCAAATAACAAGTTTACAGATTTTAGAAGACTTGAGACAAAAAGAGGATAGCTTATACCGCTTAAAATTCCCATATATAAAAGATTTATTGAAAAAATATCTAGAGAATTAAAACTTTTTATAATTCCTGAAGTGTTTCTTTGGAATTCCATATTATGGATGCGATTTTATGACCAATTTAATGCTTATGATAAAGGTAAAAAAATATGTATGTCATAAATCTTATCAATTGATCATGAATAACGATTTAAAGTTAAGTGAAAATACTATAGTCAGAATTAGTAATAATAAGGCCGAAATAATTGTGGACAATAAATATAAGCTTATGATAATCATTGAAAAGGAAAGAGTTATAGCGAAATATAGCAATGTTTCTCTTATAATTGAATATAACAAATTTAATGCTGAAAAAATAGCTAAAAAGATCTTTCAGATAGTTCAACAAACTCATAGATTTTCAGTTTCAATAATCCAAAGAACTTTACAATTATTGAAGATTGATGAATTTGTTAGTGAAGTAATTGGTACAGAAAGAGGAGAAAATACAGAATTATTAAAGCAAATTGTTGAACTTTTATCAAAAAGTTAAGACATTGAAAAGTTGTTTTTTAACTGCATTATAACTGAAATTTTCTAACCAAAAGTTATAATTCTCTTCAATTTTTGCCTTATACTCATCCAGTTTATCTATAACTTCTAATATTTTATCTATTGCGTCATTTATGCACATTTCTACTCCTTTTCCTATATGAATTGGATTTCCTGGAAGAACTACTGGTGAATTGCAAGAATCAACTAGTAAATCTTTCAATTGGGAAGGAAAATATTCTTCCCATGCCCCACCTTTTGTGGCAATTGTCGGAATTTTGGAAATGAATGCCTCTAGGCCATTAAGTTCAAAACTTCCGCCTCTACTTGGTAATAAATACAAGTCAGAAATTCTATACATTTTTACAATATTGTCAAAATCAGTATTTCCTGTGAGATTAAACATTTTGAGATCTTGAAAATCTGTCCTAGGCCCGCCTGATTTTACTAGGAAATAGACATCATCTCTTTCTTTTTGAATTTCCTTAGCTATTACATGGAATAAATCGGCCCCCTTTCTAAAGTCAGAATGCCATAACGATATGAAAATTAACTTAATTTTCTTTTCATTTTTAACTTTTTCAATATATTTTACTTGATCATCAATTTTTAATTTCTCATCATTTGTCAATAGTCTTTCATTAAAATTATGTACAACTTTAAATATTGGAATCTTTAAGCCAGAGTTTATAAATGCATTTTTTGACCATTCAGAATTTACAATTATTTTGTCAGCATAATTATTTCCATATTCAACATATTTCTCTGCAATTCTATCACTATCGGCCACTTCAACTCCAATAATCTGACTAACTCTAGATCTATATTGTTCAAAGAATGAAAATTCAATGTTACCCCAATGCCACATGCTATAAAAGAACGGATGAATTATAGAAATTGGATATTTAAAAGGAGTAAATTGATAAAATGATAAAGCAGGTATTTCATAAACTGTATATTTTTCTCTCAACATTTTTATATGTTCTTTAGCGATAAATTTGAATGAAACGTCATGATGTTGAGGGTAAACGTAATAAATCGGGGTTTGCAATTATATATCACCTTATTTTTTACCATGCTATTAATACAAATTCAGGAATATGTTTAAATACTTCATTTATATCATTCCAAGTAAATTCTGTTTTTTTCTCTCCTTCTGGAGTTTTTACATAATGTATAGTTCCTAACTTCAGTACATTTACGTGAAGAATATGGTCATGTAGAAATACATCAACTGGAAATTCTTCATAATATTGTTTGTCAAGATAAGCATTTAATATAATTTCAAAAATTGGAATATGACTTTTCCTAAATATATAGTTTGTTCCTGAACAGAATGGTCTTATTTCATTAGTCCATGGATAATAAAGCCAATAACACAAAGTTAATATTTTATCGTTAGGATCAATATTTCTCAAATTTGGGACTATTAGGTCACTATCTACTATAGCGAATATATCATCATCTTCTTTTTTTGCTATTTCTAGAATCTTCAGTAATTGTTTCGCAATTCTTACAGGTCTTATATCACTATTTGTTTCATTCCAGATTATCTTATCTCTAAATTTCTTTATTAACTGGGGAGTTATATCATTAAATGTCTTATCAACTATAACATAATCGAAATCCAATTCTTTTAGATGTTTTGTAAATCCTACAAATGTGAAAATCTTCATAATATTCTTCTCAAGTTATGACAAATATTAGTTATCTTGATTTCTGGTGAGATCAATGAGAACATGCTATATTCATAATATTATGAATTAGTTGTGAATAGTTTTTTAGGTCATGATAGGATAAAAATCGTATGAGCATTACATATACATCAATTAGCGAATTGTTGGCCTCACCGTTTCAACGATTAACATCAAGTATGTGGAATACTGCATCTTTGCTTTTAATTCAGCTTTATGAGACAGGCGGAAATGCAGTTACTTCTATTCTTAAAAATGGGAATCTTACAGTTCCAAATTCAATTACTGCTGATTCTGGATTTTTCTATGATGAGGTTTACGTTGCGGGTCAGCCTGTCATTACGGAACTTGATCCAATTTATATTGCAGGATTTATAGCAACTGCAGATCAACAAATAAATTCAATATTATACTCAAATCAACAACTTTATTATGCGATTTCAAAACTTCCTAGTCAAATTGATACTACAATTAAACAGAATTTGAATGAATTTTATGATTCATTTTACGCTTTAGTTGGCTCAGTTTCTGAAAAATTAGGAGTTTCATTACAAAGTGCTATTTATTTTGTTGCAAATTCTATAGAATATGTACTTGGATATGTGTATTTAGCAACTGTCGGTTTAGCAAATACAATTAATAAACTTGGTTTGTATTTATCGTCTCCAACAATTCAAGGTTTGCAGTTGGATGTTTCCACAACTCCTTCACCTTTGTACACTGGCCCTTCAATTGAAACTGTAAGAATAATATTACAAAACTTGAGTAATTATATAGTTTATATTGGGAATAATTTATATAATAATTTCCCAATTCTTCAAAATGATTCAATAGAAATTCATGTTAATAATCCTTCAAATATTTACGCATGGGCGACTGGAAAAGCTAAGGTTTACGCATTGTTTGAAGTTATTAGTTCCTAATTATGAAATTAGGTGATGTTATGGATTACAAAGATTATTTTTGTAAATTGGAATGTTGTTATTGGCACGAATTTGATTTAGCTTATGGAAAAATAGATGTGAAAGATAAGACAATTACAATAATCGGAAATGATTGTGGAAGTTCAGCTTTATATTTTCTCCTGAAAGACGCTAGGAGAATTATCGGTTATGAAAAAGAAGAAAAATTAAATAAGAGATTTAAGGAAAAAGTTTGTAAAGAATTTAATATTTGTGATAAAGTTGAGATAAATGGGGAATGGTCTGGAAAAGAATATCCAAATACTGACGTTCTAATTATGGATTGTGAAGGTTGTGAAAAAAATCTAGATTTTTCTCAATTGCAAAAATATAAGCAATATTGTATTGCTATTCATGACTGGACTGAAAAACGCTTTGAGTTAATGAAAAAAATGTATGGAACAATTTTGACTTTTATTACTGACGATAATAGAGAATTTGTATTTTGTAAATTATAGTTAGATGCACTGATTATTTATGATTTTTGCATTTCCAGAAACATATACTCCTCCAGAATTTTGTTTGCAAATTAAATTTTCTATTACTGCATTATCATTTAAATATATTCCGCCAACATTATTTTCTACATATAGAGTATTTATATATGTATCATTATTCAAATATACTCCACGAATATTATTTTCTACATATAGGGTGTTTACATATGCATTATTATTCAAATATACTCCTGCATTTTCAGTTTGTATAGTTATTGTATTGACTGATGTGTAATTATCTAAATATACTCCTCCATTATCAGTTCCTATATTTAATGTGTATAGTACAGAATAATTATCTAAAAAAACGCCAAAACCTTCTGTTCCTATATTTACTGAGTTTATATATGTGTAATTCTCTAAATATATTCCACCACTATCAGTCCCTATATTTAATGTGTATACTACAGAATAATTATCTAAATAAACGCCAATACTTTCCGTTCCTATTTTTACTGAGTTTATATATGTGTAATTATCTAAAAATATTCCGCCATTGTCTGTTCCTATATTAATAGAATTAATATAAGAATTATCGTTCAAAAAAATTCCTTTTTTTTCTTGATTTATATTAATCGTTTCAACTGAACCGTAATTGTATAAAAATATTCCGCCATTGTTTGTTTCCATTACTATTGTGCCGATAGAACCATAAATATTTATAGAACGATTCGAATTGTATATAAGTAAATTTTTAACATAAGTGTTATCTGAGATAGTTATTGCTGTATTTAAAATTCCAATTAACACATTCAAAAATGTATTTTGTTTACTTAATAAATTACTAAATTCATAGCCTGAGCAACTTAAAAGAAAGTAAGTATTAAAGTTGAAGGTTAATAATTGATTTATTGCATAAATTACGTTTGAAAATTGTGAAGATTTGACAATTTGATCATGTTGAACATGACTTAGTTGTGTTTTTAGATTAATATCAAATTCGTTAGCTAATTCTATAATTGCATCAATGAGTTTATTAAATTCATCTGTGGTGAGAGGAATTCCTTTTTGTGCAATCAATAGAGACGTAAATTGATAAGGCGTAAATTGATAAGGAAAATTAAGAAATTCATCAATTGCAGGCTGTATATATTCTGGATATGGATATTGAGATAAATAGTTAATATATTTAAAAACACTGTAAGTTAGATATAAATCTTGAACAATTTCGTTCCATAAAGAAGAGGAAATTAATGAATATTTAGTTGGGGGAGATAATAGATTAGCAATTTGATAAACTGACTGACAGGGAAATGAAGTTGTTGCGACAGTTACTGCGGACATTTTTATATCAGCTCAATAGTATTATTGTTTTTTGTGGCTGAGAATTTGAAGGCATTACCCCGTTTGGAGGATAAGCTCTTACTCTGACCCATTGAAATTGTAAATTTGGCAATGTTCCAGAAATTCCGCCATATGCATAATATGAGAGAGTAAGATAATTTGTATCAGTTGGAACGTCAGTAGTTGAACTGGTCACAGGAGAATAACCATTATACCAAAATAGTGCCTCACCTGAAAGCCATGCAATTCCCCAAATATGATAATTACTATCTACTGGATTTACACCGCCGGGGTTATTATAACTACTTCCTACCTGTGTGGCCATAACAATTTCAGTTACTGCTAATTCAGTTCCTTGCCATGAAATATGGTCTTGACTTTGGCCGTCTGCAAGTAGATAAGTTTGAGACGGTACTAGGCCAAATCCAAACCTAGGGCCTGCAACATCTGGACTGTTGCCGTTCATATATGCCTCAACGATTATTGGGATATTCGCTATTGCTGATGCTGACGCAACATAAACATAATTTCCTTGTGTTGGAAAAATATTTAAAGTTAGACCATTATTAACAGTATATGTCCCCCCTGAAACTCCTGTCACCCATTTTGAACTTAATGTAGTTCCAGCGAAATTATCATAAAATCTAAATACATTTTCTCCATTATCATATTGTCCATAAGTAGGAGTTAAATTCGGTGCTATTCCAGTATATGGATATTGTATTGAATTTCTAACAAACATATAAATAGTTAATGAACCATTTGCCGGTACTGAAGTCGGTAAATTAATCCAAATATAGGCATTAGATAAACTATTTTGTTCAATCCATGCATAAAGCGGAGTATTACAATTCACGTCTAAACAAAATTGTAAATTCAAAAGTTGACTAGAACTTGATAAGATTGATGATAAATTTAAATTTAACAATTGTTGAAATGGTGAAGGAGTAGGATTCGCCTGATTATTTGTTATCGTAATTGTATATACAGTTATATATTGTTGGGTTTGAGTAGTTATGAATTCAATTTCTTCGCTTAACAAAGTTGGAGTTTGTGCAGTTAATTGAATTTCACTAGGAGAACTTGCAGTTATTTTTAAGCAATTTTTAGGCATTAGATAGATAGAATTATTAATTTGAACTGCAGAAGTTCCAAGATTTTGTATTATTATTTCTCTCCAAGTTTGTAAATATGTAGGATTTAAATAGTCTTCTATTAAAGTTTGTACTGTTGCACTTCCAGAAAATTGAAATTGTGTGCCTGCAATTCTAGTCGGAGTTGTAATTTTACTTATTACATTAGGTATTAATAGTTTTAATTGCTTAGCTAAAGGTTGTAATTGTATTTGGAAATTTAGAGTTGGCAATATTACAGTTTCTAATCCAGGAGTCGGTTTATTTGCCATACTTTCAAATGGTTGTTGTTCTCCTTCCCCAAAGGTATAAGCTAACGGTTCAGATAAATTATGTAAAACGTTATATCCTGCGACTTTTAAAGCAGAAACATATAAATATTTAGCAATTACATCATTTATATTTTGAAAATTTCCGTTTTGATAATATTTTAAAAGTTGTGCTGAGCCGTATTGATTTAGAAATAATAAATTTTGCACAAAATTATTCCAGTCTTGTAACGTTAAAAATTCAAGCGGTAATTTGAATTTTACGGGATACGGAGTAGGCATGTTTTATATTTTGTTTTATGCCGTAAAAAACTACACACAACTTATACATAATATAATGTATATCATATGTTCTTAATGTTCTTGCCCTTTTTTACCGTCACGTAAAACATGCTATATACCTTATATTATGTATATGGCATGTTTGTCATTAGTAATTAGCTCTTAATTGCCAGTTTAATAAGATTAATTGCATTTCTTCATTTGTTAATCCATATTTCTGTAATTGTTGTAAATAAGATTGTGCAGTATTTAAATCTATTTTCTGCTTTTCAAATAATAAACTGATTGTTGAGATTATTTCGTTTACGTAAGTTCTAACTCTTTTATTTATTGCATACTCGATATAAGTATTTTGTAAATCGCTAGGAACTTGAAATTCATTAAATACTTTTTGTAATAATTGTGTTGGATTTGATACATATTCAGCAACAGAAAGTGCTTTAGACGGCGTTAAATAAAGCTCTTGATAAGCCGTTAATATTTTCTTAATTTGAGCTGATAATTTTAGAACTCCTAATAACACTTCATTTATTCCATATTGTTTCATTATACTTTCAAGTTGAATATTTTGAACTCCATAAACTAATAATTGAACATAATCAGTCTTGAGAGATTGCACATATTGCCCTACTAGTTCATATTGATATAAATTAGTGTAAAGATTTAGAAATTCACTTGGTATAAATGAATAGTCAATTAATTGTTTTTCTGGATAATTATACTTTATTGCGGTCTCAATTGTACTTAATGAAGGCAAGTATTTTCTCCAAATTTCAAGTCCAAAACTGGAGGCATATTGTTCTAGTAATATTTTTATTTGGTTATCTGGAATTCCTAATTGTCTTAATTCTGATTCAGCATTTCCTAGATTCACGGGGACTTTTCCGACTTTGAAAAGTTGGCCATTTACAATATTTCCAATTATAGTATGTAAACTATAAAGTGTTGGTACATAAGTTTGTACAAATAAATTAGCTAAATCTTTTTGCATTCCTAATTTTATTAACTCGTTTTCAGCATTTGTCGGTGTTATTTGTAAATCTTTTAGTAAAGATTTTATATATTCTAATTCTGTTGTAAGTTGGAAAATTTGGATTTGTGGATTAATTTCATAATCTACAATTTCTTTTGGTAAATTTTTAATATTTCCAATTATCCCATGTCTTGCTAAACTTACGTAATAATTAATTATTTTTGGAAATACATATTCATAATAGAATTTTTGAGCATATAAATCAATTGCAGTTCTGTCTTTCAAAATTTTAGATAATTCTCCAGATAATTGAGTTTGATCATAGTATAAATTCTTAGCTAAAGTTTCCAAATATGATAATTGTAATTTAGCTATGCTCACATTATAATTTTCTTGTATTATTTGACTTGTCAGATAATCATTAATTTTCAATTTCTTTAGCTCAGAATCTACAGTTTTTGAATCTATCAAAAAGTTCTTTAGTTGTTCCTTTATAATTGAGAGTATTGAGGAAATTGTAATTTCTTGATTAACGTAATTTATAAATATATCTTCAAATTCCTTTATAACACCTAATGCATGTAGTTGATTTTTAATTTCATCATTTGACAAATATCCTTTTTTCGCTAAACTTTCAATTTGAGAAATTTGATATTTTGTTAGAGGGGCTATTTGATATTCAAAAATTACCTCAGAGATAATTGAGGGATCAAAACCTAATTTCTTTAACTCTTTTTCTGCATCTTTTGAACTAATAATGTAATTTTGAAGTTTGAATTCTAATTCTTTAAAAATATACTGTAATTGTACATATTGAAGTTCATATTGTAAAATTGTTAGTGCAATTTGCTCATTGAAATTATTGGCTTTCAATTCTGCTTTTATCTTTTTCTCATCAAATATTCCTAGTTTTGTAATTTGTTGTAATTGTGTTAAAAGAAGTTGGTTAGAATAAATTAATTGTGATTGTTGAATCATTACGTTAAAAACACTTTGAATTTCTTCAGGATAATTTAATTCTTTAAATAATTTTTGTACTGTTGTTTCAAGAACTTTAAAATCTAAATAAGGTCTACCAAAATCACTTAAAGCCCTGCTTAAAAGTGATCTTAAAAATTGCCTGACAATTCTTTGAACTGAATAATTATACTCGAGAGAGAAAACTTTAAGATATAAGTCTTTGCCTGCTAAATTAACATTTTGTATTATTTCATTATATGCATCACTGGGCGTTATTATAAATTGTCGTATGCCTTCCTCAATTACTTTTTGCAAAAGTTTTGCAGTTTGATTATTATACATTAATTTAGCAGTTTTTGGAGTTATTAGGTTATTTTCGGCATATTGAGAAACTGCATCAAAATTCAGAAATCCGTATTGTGACCCTAAAATTACATCATGAATTGAAACAGGCCTAAAAAGTGGATTTCTTGGGACATAATCATCTACTGGAGATTCTAGGAAAGCGTCAGTAAACCATGCGGGAAATCCGGTTAATAGAATTGTTTCCCTAAGATGATCTTTAATTTCAGAAAATGATCTTGAGCCAACCCATTTCGCTATTTGTGTAAACGGCGGGTCAGCAAATGGGAGATCTCCAAGTCCAATTTCATTGAAAATTTCTCTTGCAGAAATCTTAAAATCTGAAATAAATGGCTCTTTTACAAACTCTTTTAATGTAGTTTGTATTTCTTGCCTTACTTCATTTAAAAAGTCTACACTAGATTCAGCAAATGCTTTTACAATTTCTCCAAATTTTATTGGAACTTTTCCGCCTAAACCAACTGGCGATAAGTCAATTTCTATCTCTGGAAGAATTTCAGCCAATTTATCAGTTATTATTGGTAAAAATTTTCCTAATGTAACTGGCGTAATAAACGGTGTTAAAAATTGTGTAATTTGTGAAATTGCACCGGAAATATGTGCCATATTTTGTCCAAAACTTGTTAGAAAATCAGAAACAACAGTGCTTATTATTTGTGCAAAAGAGTTTGCGACATTTTGGAAAAATGTATAAGCGTCATTCATAAATTGAGATGCTAATAAAGATAAGCTTTGGAACACATTTACAACTTGAGTTTCAAACCAAGTTAAAAACCCTGAGACGACAGGAACTGCAGTTTGTACAAAATTCTGCAATATAGTCAAGAAATTGTTAGCAATATTTTGCATAAATGTTGGAATATCTGAAATTGCTTGTCCAATGAAATTAACAGTATTTTCAATATCTTTAACTACAGAATTAAAAAAGTTGATAAAATCAGAGCTTAGAAAATTTGTAAAATTCTCTAATGCTGATAGCTCATCTGAAAAAAATGTTCCTAAATCTCCTAAATTTAGTAGGAAACTCATATAGATTAAATATTTAACTTGAAAGATAATAAACATTACCTTTAAAACAAAAAACATTTTATATTTTTATATATGAGAATAAAAGGTCTTTTAATTCTTCCTTTGATATTTTTTCTCCCCAAGTTGATAAGAAATTGTAATGATGAGTATATAAACTAGGAACGTCAGTTTACTAGAAATATTTTTAAACCTTTATCTTACGCATTTTTTAACTTTCTGCCCTTAAATTGACGTAAAAGAACGTCGTTAAAACATTTATAAAGAAAAAAGTTTTACGTCAAAAGATATAGCCCAAGTGAGCTGTCTACTCAAAAAGAAAAAAATACTAATTTATGATTTTTCTTCTTCTGTCTGTTTTGCCTGTAATTTTCTCATTTCCTTAACAACTTTCACAACTTCTAGAGCTTTTTGAAATACTTCACTCTTCCTAATTTCTTCACTATCACAAGTCGCTAATGACATAGTTAGATCATCAAGAGCTAAATACAGTTTAGCTGTTAGCTCTGAAGGTAAATTTGATTTTCTCTTTACTTCTGACATCTTGCCCCAAATTATATATTATGACAGTTTTATATTTTTTATAATGAACTAGTACTAACGGCTTACAGTTACAAAAATTGAAAAGTTCACAAAATTTGAACAGTTTTTCGATTTGAAAATTGTCTACAATGATGTAATCTTGTGAAGTTGATTTAACTTCAATTGGAAAAATTGTATTATCCATTGTTGCTATAATATCTGGAATTGGCTGTTTCCCAGTTCCAGAAACTGGAATTCTTATGGCTTTATAACCGTTTTTTTCTAGATAATTAATAGTTTTATATTCATAATATTTACCAGATTGTCTAAAGTTCATTAAATCAAAGTCAAAAGTTATGACACATATATGTTTAAATTTGTCATATAAGAATTTTTAAATTGATAACATATGGATCCCATTTTAGAAAAAATTGTGGAAATTGCATCTAATGAGGTAAAATTAGATACAAAAGAAATTGAAAGATTAAAAAAAGAAGTTAGTTATTTAGAAAATGCTATACTTGATGTATTTAATAATTATCCAGATGGAAAAATTGACAAAGCTTCAGCATTAATATACTTTGCATATTTTCTCGGAATGACAATTGAAGATAAGAAAGAATTTTCATTTTTCATTTCAATTTTTAAAGCAATATATGATAGTAAAAAAGATCAAGAATATAAGTCATAATTTTTTATTTATGAATACATAATTTATATTTTCCATCTTTATAAACAAATATATAATTTGCATTTTTTAGATAACGTTTAAATTCATCCTCATTTAATGATAATCTTTTTATAGAATCATCTTTTATTTCGTTCCAAGTTTTATCATTTACATTTATAGCAAATTCATTAATAATTTCATAATCTGACAAAATTGTCACAATATCATCATATAAATCTCTATTTCCTTCTTTTAAACATTCTATATTTTCAATTTCTTTATCTACAATTATAATAGATGTCATTTTAACCATTTAACAAAAACTGGATGACCAGTTCTATTTGTTCTTCCTACTTCTTGAAATCCTGATTTCTTGTACAAAGAATTTGAATGCTCAGGCATTCCTAAAGTCCATAATACCTCAAGTCCATCATTTTTCAATTTCTCACTTAAATCAACTAGAAACTTAACTAAATAATCGCCCGGTGCAGTTTTTGTCACTCTTCTTATAAAATATGATCTATCTGAAGGAATTCTATATTGTTGAGCAACAAAGCGAAAAGGTGTATTATCGTGTAACCATGCCACAGCAACTATAAAATTTTGTAATTCTTCCTTCGCTAAATACATAAAATATCTTGAGTTTTTTCCCGCACCGCCCCCATGAGGCATTCCCTGACCGTGATAATAATCAATTAACGATCTAACAAATTTTATCATATTATGATCAATTGCCTCTTGTAACATAAATTCCATTTTCATCTATTAGGAGATCAATGTATGACATATATATACATAATGGATCTAGTGAGTTTTTCTTTTCAGAATTCATATTCTATATGAGAAATATGGGTAAGAAAGTAGGAAATAGGTCAATCGCCTCAATGAAATATCATTTGTATCAAAAAGTTCTAAATAGAAACTCATTTCCCGCTTTCAGTACAATGTTTGATGCAGGCGTTTCTTCAGTTTTGCCAACTCCATTACAAAATGTTCAAGTTCCTCCAGGTATAAATACAAATTATGGAATTGCCTATGCCTCAATTATCTCTTCTTTGCTCTTGGCTCTGAATAATTTAGCAATTTCTACATTAAATCCAAATACAAATGTGCAAAATTTTCTACAACTAGGACAAAGTCCAATTTTTGGACAAACATCAGGAATTCAATTTATACAACAAAGTAGTAAACTATATGATAAATATGTTCAACTTTGCTGTACTTTATATCAACCTGCTGTTTTTGATGAAACTTACTTTGATTTATCAGTTTTTCAACCTTCCAATACAATTATCAATAGAAATGAGGCATGTGGAAAAATAGAAAAATATTTCTCTCAAGTAACAACTACAAATATCTCTATAGATCTTCCGACTCTAGGAATTGGAAATACTAGTATTCCCGTTTCTGATAATTTTAGTATTCAAAATATTCAAAATACTGGAATTAGTGATCTCTTGAATGCTTTAAATATAAACTATAATCAACTTCCTGATTTAGCTAAATTCTTAGTTTCATTTGTTCCTAACTTGAACGAAATTATTAATAGCGGATTCGCTTTAGATGTCGGATGGTTAGACAGGTGTGTTTTAGTTCCAGAAATTGAAGAAAGTCCAACTTATAAGGTACAATTACAAAATGGAATGATTCTCCAAAATTTTGCTGATGTGTTTGGAATGATTCTAGATTATACGCCTCTTGACTTTGCTATTTTAATACCTGAATTTAATCCTAATAATGTGACACAATTAGATTTAGTTTCTATCTTGTCTGCTGATAAAACTATAATTTCGATATTTGGCAATTTGTTTAAATTACATTTATATGATCCATCTCCGGGAGGAGTAAATATTACTTATAGCTCAGAAATTGAAAATTATGCAGTTACTTATCAACAATTCTTACATGTTCAACAATTAGTTAATAAGAAATATTCTAACGTTTGGTATGCTAAAATGGTCGCAAGTGCAATTTTGGAAATTGCCAGATATCCGTATCAACAAAACTATAGTTATTCGACAGGAAAAAGAACGCTTTCATATTCCGATTTTCTGAATTATTGGAAAAACAAATGGACATTTTACGGCCTATCAAGTGCAGATCTTCAATTTGCTCAAGAATACGGTGAGAAAATACAGGGACAGGCAAAGGTAGAAAATTCGCTTAAGTTAGCACAAAAGTCAGCAAAAACAAAACAATATAAGCCAATTTTCTACTACAAAAACTTTAATAATATAGCTCAAAGATAAGAAGTTGATAAATATGATAGTTAAAAAGAGAAAAGAATGGAATAGAGATCCGAATACTTATAATGGTAAATTTTTGGTTCATCCAAAATTAACAAAAAAGAAAATTGAAGAAATATTGTCTACATAAACTTCAACGAATATTCGTAATATTATGAATATAGCATGTGTTTCATGAGAGCTTTTTATCTTCTAATTGAGAAAATTTTAATATGCTTACACAAGACCCTTTTCAAAATATTTTTGGGCCTATAAGAATTGCAATAGATAAAGTTAGAGAATTAGAAAATAGAGGACAAATTTATGGACTTTCTAAATATTTGTCAAATTCGATTATAGTTTTGAAAAATTTGGAATTTCCAATGATTGTAGATTTATATATTCCTGGATTTACTTTTTATTTTCAATTTCTAATAACAAAAGATCCGAAAACCAATCAAATAGATATTGGAGACTTTCGAGTCGTATACCCTCAGCCTTATGCGAAACAAGTTGATTCCGTTTACCAGAAATTCAAAAATGATGAAAATACAAATTTGGATAATTTAGAAGAAGAACTGGGGGAGTTAAAGGATGACTGAGATATCACTTATTTTAACAATTATTTCTACATTCGTAACTACATTATTCGCAATTGTTCAACTTTATCTTAAAATTAAGAATGCATTGAAAGAGGCGGTTAAAGAAATTGTAAATTCAGAATTAAATAATTTGAAACTTCAAATCGAAGAGTTGAAAATAAGTCAGAATGATCTAAAAAAGCAAATTGAAGATATAAAAAAGAAATTAGAATAATTAACTTTTTTGTGAAGTTGTACTTTGTCTAATGATTATTGTAATTGTTTTGTCAATTTCATTTATTGCACCTTGAATAATCATTAACATTTCTATTATGTCATGATCGCTTAATTCTTTATTGTCCGGAATTTCATCCATTATGTTAGATATCCATTTTGCCAATATTTTTATTTTTATTAGGTCTACAGTATTTACCATCTTGAGTTCACAATCAGTCATGTACTATGACAAATAAAAAGCATTCGAAAAAAGAAATATCATTCAAAAAAAGAATTATAACTTATTAATAATTTTCATTACGTTATATCTCTGATATTTATTCAGTTTTAAATTTGGATCTTTCAAAATGTTTAAATCATTAGCCTCTTTACATAATATCGCTAAATCTCTGTAATATACTAATCTCTTTTTTTCCTGAATATGATAAAATGTTAGATGAATCCTTAAATTTTTAATTTTCATATTACAATACGGGCACCTGTCGTTTTTAAAATGTTTTACTGCATGATTCTTAAAATCTCTTCTGCTAAATATTTCCGTTTTGCATAAAAAACAATAATAATGTTTTGACATTTATTCAATCACCTTATATGAAACGCCAAAGTCTTTGCACATTTTAATTATATCTTTTTGCATAGTTTTATCATTTTTATCAACGTGAAATCTGGCCATATTTTCACACTCAATTATTACCTTATCCATGATCTCACAACCATTATATATATTATGACATACATATATTTTTCGATTTATTAGTCCTTAACATTTGGAACAATTAAATAGTAATAATTTTTATCTTTCTCAATAAATTTAGCTTTAAATTTTGAATTTTTAATAGTTGGTGACGAAAAGAAACCTTTTGATATTCTTTCAGTATGAAAATGTTCACATGACTGAAAACGTTTAACTGTATTGTTTTCAATCTCTACTAACATTGTATTACATATAAAACAAAAATATTGAATGTTTATTCCATTTTTCATTTCAATTAATCTAGGCTCAACATTCAATATTCTCACCAAAAAGTACAAATCCTATTATTGTATTTAATTCTGGATCTTCAGTCCCTCTTTTTCTTTCTTTTTGAACACATTCTTCAAATTTTTTAATACTAACTTCTTCTGTTATCATAATAGGCTCAAATTCATTATCTGGATTTTTATAAGTAATATAAACTTTATCTTCTTTTCTTTCGACTTTTAAACTCATATAATCTTCACCACTTGATGCAAGATTATAAAAAATGACAAATATAAATCATTCTAAAAATCTAGTATATAAATTTTCAATATCGTATCTTTTAGCCAATTCTTTCAAGTTTTTACTTCTTTCATCTCTATCTTGAAGTTCACTTGCTATCATAATTGCATTTATCATATCTTGAACATCAAATTTATGAATTTTCCATTTTTGACCATGAGTTTTGTCATAATATTCTTCAACTTCACTAGATTTAATCAATAAATTCCATTGCCAACTTGTAAATTCGTCAAACGGGGGCATAAGTTGATGAATTACAGGAGTTCCCATGGCCATGCTTTCCAAGACAGGCATTCCGAAACCTTCCGTTCCAGATGGGACAATAACAAAATCCATAGTTTTATAAAAAGCGAAAATGTATTCTCTAGGATTTAGTCCAAATTCACTAACAAAATGCACATTTTGCGGAACTTCATAATTCTTAAAATCTTTGTGAGAAATAACGAAAAAGTGAACTTTTTTGGCCAATTCTGGAATTTTAGTATTTATCTCCTGAAAGACCTTAAGCATTAGATCCATGTTCTTCCTTTTCGTTAGACCTGAAACTATGCCAAATTTTATGGAACTAGGAAAATCTTTGTCCAATTTCTGCTTTAATTGCTGAGATAATTGTTCAGCTTTTTGAATAACTTCAAAATTGACACCGTGAAAAACTGGAAGATCAACATTTAAGCCAACTTCTTGTAAATTCTGAGCTGTAAACTTTGAATTTGGTATAAATATTATATTTTCTAATAGATATTGATTTATAATATTTGTATTAGGTATACCATCACAAGTAGTATAAAAGTACTTCTTTCCTTTAAATTCTCTAAAAGTATATAAGTAGGGATTTAAAGATGGGGGATGAAATGGCATGAAAATTATTAATTTATTTGATTGTGGAATTAAATACGGATTTGTAGAAATTGTGACAATTTCACCATTTTTTCTAAGGACTTGAGCTATATCATCACTAATGTTTCTAATTGAAGAATAGTTCATTGTCAAAATTACGGTTTTCATACTAAGCTTTTAAACGTCATGACATTAAAAAATTCCATGGGTCTGATGTTATACGAATGCCCAGTTTGTCATACAATTTCAAAAAGTAGAAAAAGTATGGCAACTCATATAAAAATGTATCACAAAGGCGTAAAAATGAGAGATGTAAAACGAATAAATCCAAATAATTTAGAATATGTAGAAACAAAATATGAAGAATAGAATTTACAAAATAGAAAAAGAAAAAGAAATAGCTTAAACGAATTAATCAGCTTACATATCCAGTCGGCGATCCAGTAATTATGTTAGTTACTGCGTCAAGAACTGTAGGATTAGCATTGAACGCAGAAATATAATAAGCTTTCAATCCGTTAATCATATTTGCTAATGCCGGCCCGGAACCCATCCTATTTAGAGCTCTAGCAATTTTGAGACCAAAGCCTTGATATATTGCCCTGTTAGGCCCAGTTATTCCATATTGAGTTAAAACTGCTGATACTTGTTCATTTACTGCAGTGAACTTTGGAGAATGAGTTTGGAAATTTTGTTGTGCAATTGGTGCAACATTAGACAATATGGTAGATGCCACGGTAGGATTTGAAAATGAGGCGAATTTTGCATTCCACTTAGCATATCTTTGCGAATAGGATCTTGGTGTGTGACCTTTTGCCATTTTTGGTCAATTTAATCTGCACAATTTGATATTTTAAATATTCACGTCTTATAATAAATATGATGAATATTTATTGTCGTCATTGATCTTTCACTAGGAAAACATACTATATTCATAATATTATGTATATGACTAGTTTGCAATCTGACTCTTACTTCCCATATAAAATACAGTATTAGACACTATATCTAAAACATGAAAAAAGTATTTAATCGACATATTGTCAAATCTGTAATATGGATGAGATTGTAAAATACGAATGTATAAAATATACAACTCAGCTATTTGAATGGTTAAAAATACGTTACCCTAACAATCTTTATGATTATTTAGTTTTGGAAGATAATAATCTAGTAACTATCAAAATTATAATGAATGTTTCAATAAAATTTTACGAAAAAAAGGGAATTGGAATCCTGAGATATATACTAAAGACTTTCCGATATCCGCAATTTATATCCATAAATTGGAGATATAACAGAAATATGTTTAATATTGTAGTTTTTTGTGGTAAACCGAAATCTGAAACTTCTTAATTAGAAATTAAGAATGAGGAAAAGTTTTTTAAGTGCATAATAACAAATATTCATACATGAGAATTGAAGAAAAAGATGGAGAAGGTTACTTAGTAATTGAAACTAAAGAAGATTTAGAAGAATTTAGAAAAATGTTAATTGAGGCTTATTATGAACTTAATCAAAAATCTTCCAAGTAATTTGAAATAGAAACTTATAAATTTGTCAGAAAACTGAAAATAAAAATGACAAAGTATGGACAGAGATTTTTGGAGAATATTACTCTTCTTATTTTTTCTATTTTTTACATTTTTAGCTTTAATAATTTTATCATCAGGAATTCTAACAAAAAATATGTTAGATATTGTAATAGTAGTAATTTTTGCATCTGGAATTTTTGCATTTTTATATACTGTAATTTATGATATTTTTGCTGATATTTATGATGAGATTGATGAACTTAAACTAGAAATTGAAAGATTGAAAAGAAAGACATGACTAGAAATATATATGTCAGAAAACTAAAAGAAAAGATAAGGTAGAAAAACATGACTTTTAAAACCGAATGTGATAAAAGTACAATTAGATGCAATGGAGAGGATTGTTATATATTATGCTATGGTAACTGGATAAGATTCATTCCTACATATCCACCAGAAAATGATATTATATTACTTGATGAGGGATTAGATCTACATGGATAAGAAAAACAAAATATGGCTTACTGAAAGAAAATTTAAAATAATAATGTTTTTTTATACCACATTAGATATTTTTCTACTTACGCTAATATTTTTAGCTATAATTCACGCTTTAAAATAACTAGAAATATATACGTCATATCTCAAGTCAAAAAACAGATCAAAAATGATTTTAAGCGATAGAGATCTTAAATATTATCTTGAAAAAGGTTTAATTTTCATTAGGCCTTTTTCTGAAGAAATAATTAGGGAAAATGGAATTGATCTGAGAATTGGCCCACAATTTGCAAGATTAAGAAAAACAGATCAAGTTTTTGAAACTGGTAAAAATGTTGAAGATTTCTATACTGTCACAAATTCTAATCATTTTATAGTTTTTCCGCATGAACATGTATTAATGACAACAATGGAATATATAGAATTGCCAAATGATGTAATGGCTTTCGTGAATTTACGTTCAACTTTCGCAAGACTTGGCCTATTTATTCCACCGACTATAGTAGATGCCGGGTTTAAGGGACAACTGACTATAGAAATTGTAGGCTCAGAATTTCCAATAAAACTTGAAACTGGGCAAAGATTTCTACATTTAATTTTTGCTAAGACATTAACGCCAGTTGAAAACCCATATCATGGCAAATATCAATATCAAAATGATGTAACATTACCAAAATTTGAAAATAAAGTTTAATAAAAAAAGATATATTAACTTATTTTTAACTATTATACATTGCCTTAGTTACTCTCAAATAAACTTTTAGATATTCATTAATAGCCTGTCTGATAACTTGAGCTCTATAAAGATCATGTTTTTCAGCATATTCATCCAATTCTCTTAAGAGTTCATCTGGAATTTTTATAGTTATTGTTTTCATTTAACTCCCCTCTTTTGAAGATATTCAATAATTGCCTCTTCGATTGCATCAGTTAGCGTTTTATCCTGCTCAACACAATATTTCTTTAACTTTAACTTTAATTCTTTATTTATATTAATTCCAAAAACTACTTTTTGGGTTTTTAACTTTTCTGTCATTTTTCCTCATTCATCAAATGCATATTATGACATATTTATATATTTTGATTTTTTGAGAAAAGTTTATTATTGAGCATCTTTATAAAAATAGAATTAGTATGACGCTAAGTACAGACGCATTACAAGGATTTTTAACGCTGATGGGTGTATTAATTGGTAGCTATATTGTCGGTGAAGTAATACATTTATACAATCAAAAGCAATCAAATGAATCATTTCAAATAGCTATTGACCAAATGACGAAAAGCACAATTTCAGCAGTTGAATCAATTAAAGATACTACAACTCTTGGAGTTAATGCGTTATTGAATATGGATACATTAAGAGATGTTAATAGTTTAGCACAAAAGAAAACTGAACTACATCAAAATCAGCAAACTCAACAAACTAAATAATTTAAGTAATTTGATTTTTTAACATGTAAGTAAAAACTTTTTTTATGTCACTTTTAGTTTTCGGAACTAATTGAATCCGAATATCTGAATGTTTTGGCATTTTCTCATGAACTTTGGAGTAATCTAATTTCTTATTTGTAAAGTATAAAATATGATAATGTAATCCATGTGCCTTAGTGGTATATTCCTTAACTGAAAAAATATGTGAATTTTTATCATGTCCATAAGCATAATTTTTAAATCTTTGAAAAATTGGAGTAACTGAATTATATCGATAATTTGTTGCGATCGTAATAAAATAAGTATAAACGTAAAGAAAGTGAAAACTAAAAACTTTTTCATAGTCCATAGCCTCAAATGAAAACCTGACATTTAAATGTATATGGAACGTTTATATGTTAGATGAAAGAAGAGAAAAGTATGAAAAAACAAAAAAATAAGTATATCGAATTACGTATACCCGCAAAGTATAAAAATCTTTTTTATCAGAAGAGAGAGTTAATAAAGGAAGAGATAGATAAAATAATAAATCAACAAAAAGACTTTAGAGAAATTGAAAGTAAAGATATATATGACGAAAGAGTATTTTTTACTGTTGATGAACTATATTACCAAAAATTAGAAGAATTATCCAGAAAGTACAATACTAAAATAGCTAAGATAATAAGATCTATATTCTTCCAAATAAGTTAATTATTTTTTTCGACTATTTTTAAGACCTAACAATGTCCTAAGTTACGTCATTATAAATATATAAATATGTCATATTCTAAGTTTTTAGATAGGGAGTATGTATGGCATCCCTCAAAGAAATAATAGATGAAATTGGAAAACAGGCAAAAGAACAAAATAAAATAATGTCAAGAGTTCTAAAAATTAAGGGAATAAAAAGAATTGTAGTACAACTAAATGCGATTCCTAACGGAAATTCAGTAAGATACAGTATGACTATACACAGTCAAAATAACTTCAGAAAGCAGATAGGAATAACTGCAAATGATGCTGAAGATTTAAGACTAATCTCAGAATTTCTAGAAAAGTATGCAGATTTGCTTAATGAATATGTAAGATTTACTAGTAGAAATAATAATAGAGTCCAAGAAGAAGAATTGGAAATTGGTGATGAAGAACAAGAACAAAAAGAAGAAAAACCAAGAAAGGGAAGTAAAAAGAACGTTGAGGAAGAGTTTTAAAACGTCATAGATCATTTTTTTCTACATGAATAGTTCAACGCAATTTCTAGATAAAGTAAAATCTCACTCATTTTTTTACAACCCCCGTGATACTGAAAGAATTTTAAATCTTATAATTGGTGAAAAACAAATTGAAGAATCTAAGAAAAATGGAATTTTAAAGGCTTATAAACGCGGAACCGATCAACAATATTTTAACTCTAACTTACCATTTTTCAATGAAATAAAATTCATCTCTAAGATAACAAATTTTAAAGTTAAAGGAAATGAAATAATAGCAAGATTTCAAAATGGATTTGTAGGCTCTTTTGATCCTCATCAAATTGCAGATAATCCAGATGATTTCTATAATTTAGTAACTAGTTACATGTTTGTTAAAATAAGAAAAGGAGTAGAAAATTGGTATATATCAGATATTTATTCAATAGAACCGCCAAATAATTATGAAATTGCAAAAGAATTATTCGAGATAGCTAATTCAGAAAAACAAACATATGCCCTTCTTCTTCAGGCTTTCGGATATGACCCAACAAAAATGGAAGTAAATGATATATTTCTTACACTTCCTAGATTAATGCCACTTTTTAAATCTCCAATCACAAAAAGACAGATAAATTATATCGAAATTTCCAACAGAGGAACTGGAAAAACTACAACTTTTATGATTCTTCAGGAAGTTTTTAACTTTCGTTATTATACAGAATCTCCAACATATGCGAATTTGGTTTATGATGCAAGAAATAATATGTATGGTGCGGTATTTTTATCAAATGGCCTAATTTTTGACGAAATACAAACTTGGAAAGATGGATTTTCTGCAAAAGAATTAAATGCTATAAATTCAACTTTATCAACTGGAATTGAAAATTGTATATGGACAAGAGGGGCCGGTTCAGAATCCAAATCAGCAACTATCCAAAAATGTATTCCAATTATTTACGCAGGAAATCCATATTCTATGACAATAGATCGACTAAAAACTCCTGACCTTGAGGACTATTTAGCCAATTATGAAATATTTACTTCTGCTATACTAGACAGAATTCATATTATACAATTAGCAGTGAAAAAAACTTATGAAAGAGTAATAAATGGAAGAGTTTTATATCCCTCAATTTTGAAGGCCTTAGTAGAAATCATTCAAGATAAGATTAATAGAACAACAAATTATGTAATCTGTGATACTCTTCAGTCAAGAAGGCAAGAACAAAGTATAGATATACAATTAATTCTTCAGGCCTTTGATATTGATCTTCAAATAGGCCAAAAAACTAATGATGAAATATGTAACCAAATAATTAATTTTATGAGATTTAGTAACTTTGGTGGTGAATAACTATGAATTATGAAGAATTTGTAAAACAAAGCTTTAAGATGAAATATCCAGAAGATACAATATTTCCTAGTGAAATTGGAATTTGTTTTAGGAAAAGTTATTTCAGTAGGAAATATGAATTTG
>Ga0081474_135564_pt1 | contig 28236 bp, 36 predicted proteins | sample OneHunmetagenome_2_FD_70978 | JGI IMG/M metagenome (GOLD analysis project Ga0081474, IMG submission 70978) | Ferrous microbial mat communities from One Hundred Spring Plain, Yellowstone National Park, USA v2 (version 2) | ecosystem: Environmental > Aquatic > Non-marine Saline and Alkaline >... | reverse complement strand
AAAAATTTTCGAGTACAAATTGCCAGTCCTCTAACGACGCCTCAAGCCTACCCCTCATTATCGCAGTAACAATTATCAGGTTACGGGCGATCTCCACAGTACGGTTTAACGGCTCTCTCGTATACTCTTTTAGTTTTTTCATAAACTCGACCACCGCGTTCACTACGTCTTCTGGTATCTTAGCGTGCGACGGTCTGGTCGATAACCACGCTTTAAACACCATAGCGTCGACCGTGCTAATTTCGACTTTCGCCCTGGTCATGATACTGCCCCATATCTTGTCCTCAGTCGACGAATCAGTCTTGACGTAAACTTTCAACATACGGTTGAAAATCTGCTCCTTGTCGACGTCTATAGTGTCGGCGACCGACGTAGTTATTACGACCGGCTGACCTTCAATACAACGCTGACGGGCGACATGGCGCTCCTCACCGTCTTCACCGGTCTCTTTTTCAGTAACTACCGTGCATATCTTCTCTTCCGTCATTAATTCCCTGAGGTAATTCATGTTTTGTCTGTCAATCTGTTCGATAAATAACGCGTGACCGTCAAACGTATCGATAGGTAAATAGCCCAACGCGTTTTGTGTGATCCTGGTCGACGGTATAACGATATCTTCGGCGTACTTTAGCACGCTCTTCACGGTCGACGATTTCCCGACACCACTACCGCCGACTAACATTACATGAATTCTCGACATTCCCATAACGCGTTCAATTTGCGACGAAACGACCGCTAAGAACGTCAGTAACTTCAGCCTTTCGTATCCTACTATTTCTTTCGTCCTTTGTAACACCCATCCGAACGGATCCTTCTCGATCTCGTTGAGGCGATCGGCGTACTTTTGCCTGACATAGTCGACTATCGCTATCTCTTCTTCGTTGCTATATTCGTCTTTCAATTCGGCGATCTTTTCGCTTATCGCCTTTCTCGGTACGTTGTAATGTGCCGCCCTAGCGATTTTACTTATCGCGTCACGACAGTCGTCGACACATTCGTTAACGATACGACTGTACTGTATTACGAACTTTAGCTTCGCCCTTCTTACGACCTTATCGCCCCTTACTTTCTCTTCTTCGCCGACGCGGTAGACGCTTATCACGACTTTATGACGCCCATCTTTTCCTTCTACCGTTTCCTGCGTTATAAATTTCTCGTCTCTCTGCGATTTATTGGAATCGTCAACTGATTTTAAGTGAGATCCCCCCATTTCCCCCATTTCCCCCGCATTTTTGGGGGATTTGTGGGATTTGGGGGGAACCCCTTTGTTTTGAGTTGACGATTTCGCTTCTTCTCTGTCGCTCTGAGATTTTTTCGATTTGGGTCTAAAGAGGTCGTTACGCCTTATTATCGTCGTTGTCATCACCCCCTTCGTCGTTTGGTATGAATAACGCTTCGTTTTCACTATAGCCTAACACGACGATCTTTTTGCCTCTTAACGCGTCGGCGTCCTCTTTGTCGATATTCAGCACGACAAAATAGTCGACTAACTCCTTAGCGGTATATTTACGCTTATCTTTTGACGAATAGTAAAGCCCGTGCAATGGTATTATCGGCACGCTATACGAGTACTTCGACTCACGCGGTTCGCCCGTTACTAGGAATACCGCCTTTTTTGAAGATATCCACACATACTTTACCTTTTTACGGTCGCCCTTTTCTGAGCGACCGTCACGTTTTTTAACCGACGATTTAGATTTATGATCGAATAGCCCCGTTTTTCTTCACCTCCGCCTTACGCGAGAACATTATTTGCCACCTTGGAGAACTTCCCCAATTACTTTATCGATGCGCTCAGCTATTCCCTTCTGCTGCAGGTACAGAAGGAAGGCTTCCTCGAGTATTTCCGTCTGCGTCTTGTTCAGAATGAGTGATGTGGCACGAAGCCGTAGCAAAAAAATATCGTTGAATCTCAGGGTTGTGGCCCCTGATCGGGTTTCTCTCTTTACGGGTTTCATGCTATCTGTTTGTATTGTTATCTTCTCAATTTATAAAGCTATCTATTCCTCTGTCTCAGAGCCCTCAAGCGTTCTACTAAAACACGGTACATTTCATAAGCTTGTTTCGCTTCCTCGCTGTCTAGCACTCCCAGCACGCGCAGGAATTCGACGTAGGGGATGAGGACGCCCGCTCCGCTCACAGCGAGGAAAGTCTGTATTGCCTCAAGCGTCCCGCTCTTGGGGGCGAAAAAAACGCTTCTCTATTTCGTTTACTTTTATTTTCAGCTCTGAGGGTAACTTCTCCTTGTTCTGCACGAACCAGGTAACTACGCTTTCCTGAATAATGTCCGTCATGTCTCTATTCAGGTAGACGGAAGTAAGCCTGAGTAGGTGATACACGTCTTCATCGAAGGCGAGTGTTGTTTTCTTCTTTTTAGTTTCGGCCATGTCTAACGTTTAACGCTTGAGGTTATATATTTACACTGGATGGCGTCTAGATAGAAAGCTTTATATACATCTACAGATACATAGATAGATTGATGGAATCCAAAACCGTGTTCCAAAATTTGAAGGAGAAGATTTTTTCTGAGTTTTCGAATCAGTTTTTTGTGCTTGAGATACATGGAAAAACATATCTGATAAATCGAGAGCGGGTGCTGTGGGTGGTGCTTGATAAAAGATACATTGCTTTACATTTCGAAGCTAAACGACTCGTAGTAACCGACGAGAACGTTTACTTCGAAACGGAGGAGTTCGGGTCGCAGTGAAAGTCCTCACGTGCAAGGTCGACGATGAGATGCTCTATCTGCTCGACGTGTTCGCTATGAAACATGGCTACAGTAGAAGCGAGGCTGTGAGACTCGCTATCTCACTGTTGTTAGACGACGTTAAGGAGCTAAAAGGCAGAGTCGAGAGGATTCAGCTATGAAAACACTATTCATCTCATTCGTCGTATCGCGTATACTTGATGCCATGATGACGTATACATTTGTATACATGCTGCATGAAGCGAGAGAGATGAACCCTGTAGTGACGGGGCCAGTTGCTCTAGTTGGAGCACAGGTCGCCGGCTTCTTCGTTATAACTGTGCTCGGTAGGAAACTGCCTTCTACTGTATTGACGGCGGGTATCATCTCGTGGTTCCCCGTGTTCTGGGACGTGATGATGATATGTCGCGCGTGATATCGTTGCGTGTGAGCAACGAGCAGTTCGAAGTGTGGAAGAGTTTGCCTGAGGAGAAACGTGATCTACTGCGCAACGTAATACGCACGATACTCTCGCATCCCACCATGCTCGATGAGAACTTGCAACGTTGGATCGCAGTTAAGAGCGTTCTAAAATGGGTCTGCCCAGTCTGCTACACCACGTTCTCATCAAGGAAGGCGCTTATTGAACACGTCCGCTACTACGAATTCGGTGACGGGAAATGTCCGTTTTGTGCTAGGAAGTCAGGCAATATACTGGACCACTTGAGGAAATCACATTTCATCTCTTTCTGACTTTTTTTAAAACCCCTTTTTCCCGCGAGGGAAATGAAGTCGCTTCGTTCTGGAATAGCATTATGGAGAAAAGGAGTGGTACTACCACTACTGTTGTTATTACTTACACCTTTTGTTTCCCCGGTCGGCGCTTCCTCTCTCAGCTACGATTGGGCGGTCTACGCTGAGACTAACCCGGGGTTCAACAGTTACTCCGTGTCCGTCGTCTATGACAACTTCACTAATGTTGACAATTCTCAATATATACCTAGTATCCTCCTTAACGTGCCAATATTTATAGGCTCCCAGTCCTACGCCGGTGATGATTATTACCTCATCATGCAGGTAGGGGTCGCAATGGCGGGGTCTCTCATTCAGCCGTTTGTAGATATAGTTGTTATCAATGGTTCACAAGTCCTCTGGAACCCCACTAATTATCCAATAGGGCCAACTTTATCCTACTCCCAGGGTTCAGGGGTTACCATCAACATCGCCCTTAATTACGGGACTTACAACTCTGTTCCAGCGTGGATATTCTACTTTGGGGACGGTTCGCCTGCTACCACTGAGGAGTTCATCTACTTCGTCCAGGGCAACACAGTGTATGGAGTTCTCCCCAGCGGTACAGTCGTATACTCCAAGACCTTCACTGGTCCACTAAATCCAGCTCCATCTACAGCTTCGTCGGTGGGGGGTATCTCTCCAGACGTCGCTCTCGAAGTCCATGAATCTTCTCTAGGCGCTTTCCTCTCCGCTAATCCTTACTTCAACGTGTGGTCTTCTATGTTAATACAGGGATCGGTGACCTATAACTTGACCTATGAATACAGCCTCTCCACTCAGTTCTCTTTTGGAGGAAGCTCCACGCCCTCTAACGTATACGCAAGCGGTCTGACTCTCGTATCTTCAGCGACAGGAGAACTTGTGGACGCGGAGGCGGGGTTCGGTACAAATCAAGGACTGGTATACTACTTGGAGGGAGCGAATGCCCTGAGTTACAATACAGTACAGGGAAACGCTGGCACGCAGCTGTCTAACCTCAACTACGCATACGTGTGACCGCAAACCCGTTGAACACAAGTGTGTACGTAACCTTTTTTCTCCCTCCCCGTGAGGGTTAACTGTGTCCGCCAACACTTCGGTGAATACGACCGAATTACAAAGCGAATTACAAAGTATCCTCGAACACCTCACCTGCCAGTGCGTGGTTTCCTCGGCTCACCACCCCCCTTGGTACGTCACGTGGGAGCCGGTCCTCGTAGCAGCGGGGGCGGCCTCAGTCGCCGCGTTCCTAGTGTTGAGGCGGGTGAAGCGACCAACTAAGCGTCTCCCTTCCTGAAACCCCCCGGTATTTCCGGTATCGTATCGTCAACTGGAACCCCCCGGGATTCCGGTATTTCCGGTAAAAGTTTACCGGATTTACTGGAATCTCCCCGGGATTCAGTTGACGATTTCACTTTCGTTAACTGAAACCCCGGTCCCATTTTCTTCTTTTTTAATTCTCCATTCACGCATCGCATATGAAGTGGATCCTCGGAGTTCTAGTGTTACTGGCGCTTCAGTCAGTCGCGTCAGCAGCGCCTATCTTCTATCTTTCGACTTCGGGCGGGGTGCACGCGTTCTACACCGTGCCTAACCCCTCCTACAACTCAGGTACAGGGTACTACTATCAATTCGCTAACGCGACTTACAATGTGGTAAACGTGGTGTATAACGAACTGGGGTCCAACACTTTGCCCTACAGCATGGTGAGTACCGTTTCCGGCTACCCGTCCTACAGTTCTGGGTTAGTTTTGTTGCCCTCAACCTCTTACGCCGAGACGAATGGCACAGTGGGACAGCCCCCATCCTCAGGGCCAGTGGGCTTCAACGTCACTTTCTCTGCGTCCTCCGTAGTGGGACCTGGAGGAACTGTGGGAGTTGGGTACGGTTCCGCTTACACGCCCAACGCCATTGGGGCAGGTTTCTCGACCCCTCCCGCTTCAATCTCACCGCCGAACGGCGTCTGGGTGATACTGCAGTCCGGCACGCTGGCTGTATACGAGAACGGCAACCTCCTAGTCACGTATGCCGTGGGCACGGGTTACACTGCAGCAACAGCGTTCGCAATGGGCCTGTACCTCTCTGGCAACACCCTAACCGTTTACTGGTACAACGGCACGTGGATGGTGAGGAACGTGGGGTTGCCAACCTCAGTTTCTGTGGCCGCTAACGTGTATCAAGTGGCCGTGGGCGATCACGGACCTGGCTACGGTTATGCAACGTGGACAGTGGATGGTGTTTCAGCAAGGGAGAACCTCGTGATTGACGTCTACAGCCTGGAAAGTGGTAACTACATGGCCCTATACAGCTTCGCTATGAATGAAGTGTGGTTCTCTTACTACGTCCCGGGAGCGGCAGGGTATGCGACTTCAATGACTGCGGTGCAGGTGTACAACACCTCTGGCCCTGTGATCGGACAGTTCTTGATATCGGGTGCGTGGAACTTGACAGTCGTGGGTGCGCCCCCCTCCCCCTCTCCCCTGTATCTGCGTTTCACGGTGTCCACACCTTACGGGCAGGGCGTGGTGTGGGCTGCCGCGGTAATCATAGGTTATCCCTTTTCCCTGAACGGCCCTATACAGCCATACACTGTTTTCCTGTCAGGTTCCGTGCTGAACGCGCAGTACACAGCGGAGGAATTCTCTCTGAGTTTCGTTGTGAGCACGGCAATGCGTGCCTACGTGGCAGGGGTTGGCACGCCGTATGTTCAAGCCAACGCTGTAATGGTTGGTAACACGCTTTACAGTGCGACGAACGCGACTGTGAGTGGGACGAACCCGCTTTTCACGCAACTCAACGTGCAGTTCACACTACCCGCAGTCCAGGCGCCTTCAAATGTGATGTTGACTGCGACTGGGGGCGTCCTCTACAGTAATCAATATTACCCGCTCTTCCGTTCCACGATCACGGTGGCGGACTACCCGCTAACAACTAGCCCCAGGATCACTTACTCCTACACCGTGGGAGCGCGAAACATGAGTTTGCAATTCACCTTCCTCTCCACTACCCCCAACTTCACTGTGTCTTTCCCTTCTGCGCTTGCGGAAGCTGTGATCCCAACTGTCCCATCTAATTACAGCCTATTCATTGAAGTGTCCGCACCTACCACACTACAGCTGTCTTACAACGGTCTACATCCTGCCTCCTTTGCGTTGCTGAACACGCCGGCTATAGTGAACGTGATAAACGGCTACGCGTGGGTGGTAACAGGTACGTCGTCGCAGAACCCGCAGATCGTGGGCACTGTGAATAACATAACGCTCGTGAACGTCCCAGCGGGTACTACAGTCACAGTGTATGGGGAGGCAAACGCGCAATACGGACAGGGCGTACCTTCACAGGCGTGGACTGTGTCCATCTCAAACGGCAGTGCGTTTACACAGGTCGCTTCGGGTTACACGTCAGCGAATGGACAAGCGTCCGTCGTCGTCCCCGTGATCTTGTGGACGACGACGCAGTATATAAACGTGTATTGGGCGGGGGTTACACACGTCACGTTCCCGGTGAACGTGCCTTTCCTGACTCCATCTTCTACTTATACGTCCATCTCCACGCCGCCGTCAGCAACGTATAACTACACGTCGCCTTTACGTAACACGCTTCCCCCTAACAGCGTCCTGTATACGTGGCCCCAGCCGTGGGCTACGCTGACGGGCGTAGTCGTAGTCGCGGTTATAGCAGTATTGGGGTTCAAGTTCGCTGGAGTGCCGGGATTAGGTGCTCTCCTCACGCTAGGCGTCGCAGTAGCTGCGTATGTTGGAGTCTTCCCGTGGTGGGCGTGGTACGTGTTAGTTCTCGCTATTGCTCTACTAACCGCAAAAGCTGTGGTGGATCGGATGGTGGGAGAATGACGGACGCGATCAGCCTCGTGCTTGCATCAGGTTTAAGCCCACTCGTCGCGTTAATTGTTATCGTGCTAGCCGCGGGTTTAGCTTACAAGTTCGCGGGAAGAACTGCAGCAGTGATCGCGATACTGTTCACCACATTCGTTATGGCATTCATGGACTTCCTGCCGGTCTACTGGGCGATTGGGGCGGTGTTGGGGTTAATCGCGTTCCTCGTGGTGGCCCGCAGTGGGAACTAAACTTATCATCTACACAATCATGTTCGATATATTCTTGTCGCTCCTCGTCGGCGCTTATAGCAGTATAGCGCCTCCGTCGTTTCCCCCCATTCCCACAGAAAACGCCGCGATACAGATCGTCAACGTAACGTGGGTATTCGGGTGGCCCACGCTTACCGTGTGGCCGCAGTTCACGCTTATCCCCAGCTTCACGCTTATCCCGCAGTTTGGCTTCCCGGGCGGGCCGACATTCGGACCAGTGGTAACACCTGCACTGCAAATACCTGCGTTCCAGATCCCAGCGGTCACCTTCTTCACACTGAACTGGGCGTTCCTGTGGCCTGTCATACTTGTGTTCATGGATGTGGGCTGGATATTCGCAACAATAGGCGACGTGGTAGGATATCTGCTTTCCATATTCACGTCTTCAATAACGCTGCTAACGAACGCCCCCATGTTGGGGCCTTTCCTTACAACCTTGGTGTTGATAGTGAACTTCGTGCTCGTGTGGGAACTGGTGAAGCTGATACGGGGGAATGAGGGATGACAAACGCCCATACGCTGAGGAAGAACGTGACGAAGCGTCGTATCCTGCAGCTCATTGTAGAAAATCATGCACTTTCCATAGCGCTCATAATGAACACGCTGAACTTATCATATGCGACTGTGTTCCGTTACTTGAAACTGCTGTCGGAGGAGGACGTGATCGAGGTATACAGACAAGGGAGTCTCATTTACGCTAAGATCAAAGAGAATTCAGAAACTCAACGGCATATAAATCAGCGAACACAGCAAAGTCAATGACTCGCCTCAAAGCCGAAGCAGGGATGAACGTAGGCCTTCTGATCGGGTTGTTCATATTCATACTCATCGGCATAGTGCTGCTTCCTGTGATCCAACAACAAGTGACGAATTTGACGAGCGGAACTACGCCCTCAGTGACTGGCTCCACTGCAACGATCCTTACACTCGTGCCGTTCTTCTACGTGCTCGTCCTGCTAATCGCCCCCGCCGTGGTCGCATATAAGATGTATAGGGAGAGGTGACGACGACCAGATACAACACGCAATCACGCGGTTCGCTGGGCGTGAGAACGCCGCACGGAAACCTTTTTTAAAACTCTACCCCCCAACACCGTCATGACGGTGTTGGGGGACGTGCTTTTCACGACCTCATTGTTGGTACCGTTGTTCACTCTCGTGGTAAAGAACTACGTGGGGTACCTTTTGGGTTTCGTCCTCGGCACCGTGGGCTTCCTGGTGTTTGTGCAGGGGTATACGGACATAGCGTTCTCATCATCCACGTTCTACTTAGCGTTCCTGCCTCTCGCTTTCGGTTTAGTGAACTTCGCGTTCTTCTTCAACTGGGTGAGGGAGGAGAGGATTTGAGTGGTCTTTTACTTCGAAATCGGTTTGCTTTTCGATTTCGCCGTATTGATTATTTACTTGCTGTTAAGGCGTCCACATCGCGTCGTGCGTTCTCCGCACCCGCGTGCGGCGTGCGTTATAGGCGTGGTAGGGTGGGTTCTGTCCGTGATTATTTACGCAGGCTTCACGACTTACCACGGGGACTGGGTATTGAGGGCAGTGGACTGGATGGAGGGGTACGCTCTATTGCCGCTCCTCTTCGTGGTGAGGAAAGGTGAGCGTAGAGGAAGCGATAAGGAACGCACGTGACCTTGAAGAACTGAAGCAGCTGTGGAAGCAAGTGGAAACGTTAGACGAGAAGACGCGGCATCGTCTTTACAAGGTGTATAGGAAACGCGAACTGGAATTGAAGTTAGAGGAATACCGGAAGCTGAAAGCTGAGATCTCGGGCTGGAAACGTTGGGTGAAGAAGGACAAGGTTGACGTAGCGGTTCACGTCATCCACCGCCACTTCAAGACTAACGTAATTACAGCGACGCACTTCGTAGCCCTCCTCAGCCAGAATAAAGAGGGCATAAGCGTGATGCAGTTGAAGAGAGTGAAGCTGAAAGAGAGGAACGGTTACCTTATGTTGGAGGACAAGAAACGCAGTTGGATAGTCACCGCGGACCCAGTGCTTCTACAACGTGCGACATGGTTCGGGCAGCGTCTTGTCGCGTTGCACTTCGTGTTACCAAACTTCCCGTATACATTGAACCTCACGGTGGACGAGAAGGTGAAGGAGATGACATTACGTGCATTGGACGCGACTTCGATCCTCGGAAGCATCATCAGAACTAAATTCTTTGAAGCTCTTGCACGCATTGGAAGCGGCCCAGACTACGTGATGCTGATAATAGGCGCTGTCATGGGAATCGGGATAGGGGTTGCGGTAGGTTTCGGCATAGCAAATGCTAACCTGACTCATCTGTTAACACCGTCGCATGTTACAAACACTACCACGCTTAAAGGTTAGCGGAAATGGCTAAGAACCAGGAACTGAAGAAGAAGCTAGAGGCGTTAATGAATAAGGACGACGATTCAGCGATCGTTTCGAAGTTACAAGAGATAGAGAATCCTTACACAGTAACGAATAGAGCGATTGACGAGTTAGTCAGTCCTAAGGACACAATGTTTTACCTTAGTGGAAACCAGATATCGCTCATATTGACCGCGTTTGAGTTTGCCAGGTTGCCTATCCTTTTCGGCGAAGACCCAGTTGACGAGTTAGCGCAGTTCGCGGATATGCTGAAATACTATCTCGTTTCGAAGGGCGGGCGTGGAAGAAGAGACATACTGAGGGTGTTGAGAGTGTCGTCTGGTCAAGTAAGGGAAAACGTAAACAAGTCGATGTTCAAACAGTTATTAGGCCACGGTGAAGAACATGAAGACGAATGAATGGTTATGGTTGGGGACAAGAATAGTCAGCGCCCACAAGACGAACGGTTTTGAAAGTGCCATAGTATTTGGCAAACAGGGCGCAGGTAAAACTACATACGCATTAAAAGTAGCGAAAGAGGTTTATCAGCAATTAGGACATGAACCGGATGAAGCGTGGCGATATGCTCTCGATTCTTTATTCTTTGAGCTTAAGGATGCCTTAAGGATGATGAAAATATTTAGAGAAAACGATAGGACAATTCCAGTCATCATTTTCGATGACGCTGGGATCTGGTTACAAAAATATTTATGGTACAAGGAAGAGATGATAAAATTCTACCGCGTTTATAATATAATAAGGAATATAGTGAACGGGCTGATATTTACAACGCCAAGTCCTAACGATATAGCTTTCTATGTAAGAGAAAAAGGATGGAAACTAATAAAGATCACAAGAAACGGAAGACAACCGGACAACACACCCAAAGCAATAGCCAAAATAGCGGTAAACAAAATAACTGTCGTAAAGGGAAGAATAACAAACAAAATAAAATGGAGGACTGTGGACGATTATACTGTTAAACTCCCCGATTGGGTTTACAAAGAATATGTTGAACGGAGGAAGGTTTATGAAGAAAAGTTAATGGAAGAACTTGATGAGGTTTTAGGTAGTGGAAATGAAGCGGGAAATACGTCAAATCCATCCCTATTACGTGAATCACGCGACGTAAATAGACAGTGAAACGGGGTTCGCTATGCCGAGAGGAATGGTTTCACGCTTTCGAACACGCGGGGGTACTCTTTGTCTGCTAAAGCAATGAGGTCGGTGTAATGCACTGCACCGACTGATAGACCTGATATCCTTCCTTCAAGAAACTCAGCTAAATCCCTATCCTTCACGGTTTGTCTCACTTTCTGATTAAACCATTTCCTCAGATATTTCTCACAGAGCCCGGAATCGCAAAAAGCTTTTTGCACAGTGTCTTCATGAGCATGCAGCTGCTTTATACTCTGAAAGACTACTTTAGGTAAATAACACACCAGAGCATTTTTGCTCTTCCTCATTAAATCTAAATGGACCCTGACAAATTCGCCTAAGTCCACTGCCCTAACTTCATCCTTATTATTTAATAAGTAAAGCACTTCAGTCATCCTCAAACCCGTGCAGACCAACACATTATACACGTCTGTATACTGTGAAGGTAACGAATCGCGTAACTTAAGTACTTCAGAATCTGTAGGCACGTAAGTATCGACACCTCTCTTCACTTTTTCGGGTAAGCCCTTCCTAAGCTTTGTCATTAACTCCTCTGAATCATACTTCCTCTCATACCACGAGAAGAACCTGGACAAAGATTCCTTCCACATTCTTTGAGAACCGTTAGCCCATAACCGCCTAACATCTTCAGCGTTACAAAGCCTTTTGCCTGCCGCCTTCTGCAAATAGTAGAGCCAGCCTTTGAGCGTGCTCTCCTTCACGCCCTCTTTCGAAAGGTCTATTTTGAATAATTCTATTAACAATGGACTGATTTCTAGACAGTTACCACGCCTTCTCCCACCGTCGTCCGTGATAACTCCCGTGTCCTGAAGGGGGGTGTTGAAGAGGGGGAAACCCTCTTCCGAGGCTGATAACCGAGAGGTCCGGGGTTCAAATCCCCGCGGGCCCATTATAAGGGTTCCCTTAGGTCCATATTTTTATCTTCCTGGGGGCTTAGGGGGTGTAAGACCCCCTCTGCTAGGTGGGGGATTGCCCCCAGATTTTAAAGACCGTGACGTTTTGCGCAACGATTAGTTCTGTTAATCACTTCTAAATGTCCTTGGTGTGAGTTACGTTTGTATAGCATCACCAGGGATTTCCCGTTGATGACCTCCAAACCGATGAAGGGCTCTGCCCAGGAGGTCCTAGGGGTGACGAAAGGTGGATGGGGGGGAGGGAATGCATTCCCCCCGGCCCCAAGGAGTTGGGGGGTGGAGGTGTGCGATCCCTTAAGGGGTCACGGCGGGATTAGGAATGAGGATAAGTTACGCCGTGGGTAAACACGAGTCGACTACACAGATTAACTGGAAGATCTTTCGGACTTGGATACCTGAAAAATTGGGATTTGAAGACCAAATCTGGTGCCCTTAGGGCAATGGACGAATATACTCTCTGTGATCCTAGGCCGAACTTAGACCACAACATAATACTCTCCGTCCTTTTTCAGGAGGCCTGAATAGACCCCCCACTCTATTAGGGTAATCTCCAACTCGTAACTTCCTGAGGGGCTGTTGTAGAATTGAATTCCCTTAGATATGAGTGTATCCAAGAGCACTTGGATGGTGAAACGCTTCAGCTGTGTGGCGGTCCTAAAAGGTTCCACTCTGACCACTGAACTGCGGATCATTTCCTTCCTCCTCTTCATACTTGCTTTAAGGAACTCCTGGCCCTTATCACTGATCACGATGTCACCCTCTCCTATGGTCACAAACCCTAGGTAATTTGCAGTGTAGACTATGGGCATCAGGTCGTCAAGGTCCACCTCGGTCTCCTTCTCGAGTTCGTAGAGGTCCGTCCTACCCTTGAAGGTGTTGACTAACACCGAAAGCAACCCCACCAGATCTGCTACCCTAGCATTCGAGTGTATGATCTCCTCCATTTGCTCTTTACGACTATTAGTAGACTCTATACCTAATCAAGGTTTCTTATTACGGTATTAACCACTCTCTTAACCCAAGCACGTGGTCTGGTTAGATGTTCCCAGAGCTTTTCACCTTTGAACTCACTCAGCTATGACCTCTCGATTTACAGGGGATCCCCTTGGGAACTCCTTCAGTCACTGCTCTCCTCTTGGCGATCTGGGACAAGCGCTACTTATCTGAGAAGGCAGACCTCTATGTGGTTCCCTTAAGGTAGGGCTCATGGTCCTAGGTCACGCTAACTATTCTGCTGATCTCGATCTGAGCCCCGAACTTCATAGTCGTGGCTCTGGTTGTCATTCAATATCTCCCCTATTTCCCTCTCACACCTCTCCAAGACTCTCATTATCTTCGTAACTCTGTCTCGGTCTACTGACTTGGATACATCGTATACGAGAACTCCTAGCTCAAATAGCTTGGACATCAAAGCTCTCCGCGGGTTGGACTCGTTCTTCCTCTTCACGAAAAGCTCCCTCACCCTCTCCTTAACCTCTTTGTAGTGTCTAACACCTTTCTCAGTTAGACTATAGACCTTCTTACCGTTCTGAACCGAAACACTAACAAGCCCACTGTCCACCATCTGCTTCAAGACCGGGTAGAGTGCCCCGGGACTGGGGGAGTATAGCCCACCTGTCCTCTGCTCTATGGCCTTCATTATTTGGTAACTATACATGGGCTTCTTCGCCAGCCCCTCCAGCACTAGGAACTTCAGTGCACCTCTCTTTACCCTTTCAGCGTGAATGCCCTTCCCTTTCACACCAAGAATAAGACGAGGGCCCATAAAATCCTTAATCAAAGCCTCACTGAGAGGAGCCTATCGGTTCCGAAGTATTTGTGGAACATCTCCTTAACTGCAGAGAAGATCACCTCCTCTAGATCCGTTCGCCGCATCTTAACTGACAATGCAGCCTTTCCCCAAGGCCTTCCCTGAAGCACTTTGGCCACTAGGGAACTCTCCTGAACCTCACTCAAGGACCAATCCCTCTTGGAGTCCCAAAGGTATCTGGTGAAGATGGCGTGGATCGCGTCCGCTGCTGCTTCGTAGGGCGAATAACCCTCCAGGAAGGACAGTAGCTTGGCGCGGTGGATCTGAGTCACTTCAACTTCCCTACCTACCCTCAAGGCCCTAAGTATGGAGGCTGCTGTAGCTGGCTCCATGTCGAAGTAAACGTCAGGCAGAGTCCTCATAATCCTGTCCTTCAAGGCCTGCACTGCAGCCTCTGTGGCCCTCTTGGCCCTCTCAGTCAGGGGACGGATCACGATGATCGGGTAGCTTCCTAGCTCCTCGTTCCTCTTGGGAGAAACGTGTACAGGAAGGAAACCGTTGGACGTCCAGAAATTCAGCACCCTATCGTCAGCTACGAAGGAAGCACCGATCCAGTCCTTACCCTCAGCGTGCTTAACGAGCTCGTTGATCGCCAGGGATCCGAATCCCCTACCCTGCATGGAGGGAAGGGTGGCTATCCGCACTATCCTCAGGCCCTTCATGTAACCGAAATCCTCGATCCTGGAGTGTTTGAGCATCCTGTCCGGGATTAAGTCCCCTTCAAATGTGAGGCCCCTGAGGGAGGCCTGCACGAGTTCGGGCCTTAACCCTCCCTCCTCTGCCACCTGGATCACGGTGATGGGATCCCCTTCAAATCCTAAGCTGTATAGTCTGTGGTGAGTGGCGTCAGCGATGATCATTAAGTCCTCAGGGTTGTTTCTGTAGTGTGCAGTCACTAGCACTCCGTATACACCCCTCAACCTCTGATCGTTGGACATTAGTCCCTCTATATCCAGTTCCTCGAAGTGGACCAAACCCCGAGGCTCGGAGACTTCAGGTGGTTCAGCGTCTAAGAGCATGGTATCGTATAGCCAACGTTCTATTGGATCGCCCTTGGAGTACCTCAGGGGTTGGGACATGGTGGCCATTCCCACCCTGATAGCTTTCCTCTCCTTGAGGAGTTGCCTGAGGTACCTGAGGAAAGCCTTACCAGAACCCTCGTATCCATGAACAGTGGTCACGAGCACTACCTTGCTCCACCTCCTGATCAGTTGATCTATATAGCCCACCCCGAGCGCTGAGGCCTCGTCTGCTACCACCATGTAACCCTCCTCCCTTACAGCCACATCTGGTGGAACCCATTGCACCTTGACTCCCTCTGCGGTCACCTTGATGATCTCCTCCTTCCTCCCCTTGGCTATGGAGATCTTAATCCCAAGGGCTTGAAGGCCCTTGACGAGGAACTCCATGATCTGGGAAGAAGAGGAGGGAGATGGGGAAGTAATGATCACATTCGTCCTCTCATTCAACCTCGTGCTCAAGAGGTAGGCCAAGGCTAGCCCAGTGACAGCACTCTTCCCCCTGCCCCTCGCTGCGGTTAGGATGAAAACCCTCTTCCCCTTACCCTTCATGAACTTGAAGCTTTCCAGCACCCTGTTTTGGTCCTCACTCATACAGAGTTCATGCAATCTCTCGTCGATCCCCGGATTCCTTGGAGGTCTAGGGTTTGGAGGTCCGCCAAGGTCACCACTGAAGGGCGTGAAGCTCCCTTCTCCTCCGCTCACCTTAAGGATCGCCTGATGTTCCCCTAGTTTCCTTAAGAACCTCTCCTCGAAGAGGTCCCTCACCTTCCCGTCCTTAATCAGGGAGTTCTTGAAGAGCTTGTCCCTGTGAAGGTTACGCGTGTACATCAACACTAACCCCCCACCCCTAGCTAGGTCAACTAGCCTACTGACGTAATTGGGGTTGAAGTCGTCCATCAGGTCCATGATCACTACGTCGAAGGTCTCGCCCAGGAACTTCTCAGAGGAGGAGTAGTCTATATCAACCAGTCCCTTGACCTCGGATCTGAAGTCATCCATCCTGTCCTTGGCCCCGGAGGACCAGGGGTGGAAGGCATATGCTACCTTAGCCTTTGGGTTCAGGGAAAGGTAGAAGTCCAAAAGCTCCAGGGTTTCACTCTTAGAGTCCTCTCCGTCTATGAAGGCCAGGTGCCTGTAGTACCTCTTAAGTCCGTCCTGGAGTTCCTCCTTGAAGTCGTCCTTGACTTTCACGAGGCTAAAAGGGCGAATCCAGATAAAACCTTTGGGGAAAAACTCTTACCCGAGCTCAGATAGGCTGGGATATGCGTCGTATCTTACTCACGGCTAGGGCAATAATCTTGGACAACTTGAGGAGCAGGCTAACGATCTTCTGGGTAGTGGTCTTCCCTCTGGTCATAGCGTTACTCTTCACTCTGATCTTCGGCAACTTCTCCCCTTCTCCCCAGCCCCAGGTCTACGTCTACGGTTTCGACGCTCATGGAGTAGCATCCTTCCTCTCAGCTGAGGGCTTTAAGGTCCTCAACGGGAACTTCACGGAATATGTGGAGAGATATGGGGGGATCCAGGTGATCGTGTTCAACTCCACCCATTACTCCCTCCTATACTCGCCTGGACTCAAGTCCTCCGCGGCCTCTGTAGCTGCTTACGTCCAGGACTACTTCTCGGGATTCAGGGCTTCTACCTACTTCTCACAGGTGGGAAAGGCCTCTTACATCTCCTACTTGGTAACGGGTGTCATGGGTGTAGTAGCACTTTCCAATGGGATCTTCGGGATCGTAGGAGTTTCCTCAGGCTACTTCAGGGACGGATTGATGGAGAGGATAGCTGCCTCTCCTCTAAGGGAGTGGGAATGGGTAGTATCCCTGATGCTGTATGAGGTGGTTATAACACTCCTTTCCTCATCCCTCATCTTGGTTTACGGCGCTGCATGGGGGGTCTTTCCGACCTCCATTCTAGAGGTCCTGGGTGTCCTCCTCCTGGGGACTTTCCTGTTCAGCGGGTTGGGAGCAGTGATTTTCGGCCTAACCCCAAAGGATAAACTCTTCGTAGCAGAGACTGCCTCCTCTGCAATCATATTTCCACTTATGTTTCTGAGCAATGCTTTCTACAACCCCTCCGGCCTCCCGCTCTCAGTTCAAGCCTTAGTGGAGTTCTCTCCCGTCTCAGTGGTGAATGACCTGGTCAGGGAGATCGGCCTATACGGATCTCCTGTCTCGGCCTATCAACTGGTGGAGATCTTGGTCCTGACTTTCCTCTTCCTCGGTGTAGGGTCCAAGTTAATGAGAATAAGGGAAGTTTGATCCGAGCTAAGGTGGTCAGCATAGAGTTGAAGGTAATCCCTTCCATTGCCTCGGTCCTAGCGGAAGTTAAGTGAAAACAGGTACTAAATTGAAAGAGAAAATCAGCTCTTGTGGCCCATAGGAACCACCGGGCAGAGCAGTAACTATGTAAATATCAATGTCTTCTCCTTTCTTTAATGGTATCTCCCCAAAGAGCCATGCTACCCTATAATCTAAAAATGGCGAGACTAATAGATTCTCTTTGCCTGTTATCGCATCTCCTTCTCTAACCAGGATGATATAATGTCCAAATCCACCTGTCGGTTCCATAAGCAAATGACATATTGTATTAGTTCTTAAGGTATTATAAATCATAATTTTAAAATAATAGATTATACCGTAATTTCCCACATCGACTGTATTCAAATGATCTACGAAATCATATCCAACTATATACTCGTTCCGCATGGCCTCAGAGTACGGGAGACCTGGAGGACTGGAATCTACAACTAGATAGCTAGATTGATTTCCAGTGAAGAGTTCGATTACCCCAAAACGATTGTAGTATGGAAATGTCCCTCTACCTGTCAAGCAGAAATTCAGACCAACAGGGCATTTGATCGAACCTTGAGTTGGCACTGAAATTGGCACTTGGGTTGGATCATTTGGTTCCTCAGTCCCATTAAACGCAAGCACCGTGATTTCAACTTCGGCGGTCACATTGGAATCCTTGGCAATAGCTGAAAAATCCTCTATTCCGCTAACAGTTTCCCCATTCTGGGTAAGATTGGTCATAAACAAGGATTGACCACGCTGGAGTGTGGCTATTAAGGTGAAATTATGTTCGGTTAGGAACCAACCCCGTAAAGCATTTTGTCCTGCTACGTCAGGATATATACTAATACCCCATCCATGACCTCGCACATAGATATCCACAGTCTGAAAGCCGATGTTAGTTATCGCAACTCCGATTGAGAGCGGCCGATCAGCGTCGTTGACGTGATGGTAGAAAACTCGAAACTCTCCCGTCGCATTACTCCTATACATTGCAATCGGGAAGGAGATATTAGCAAATAAGTACTCAGGGTTGTCAGAAAATATGAGAACACCCCCACTGTCGTTTAGCTCAGGTTGGATCTTAACCCCGGGAGAGACGCTATCTGCGGGTATGGTTGCCCTAGGTTGGATCATACTGACCGAGGTAATGCCGGATTGTTTCTGGCCTGAATATAATAGCGTCCCCACCAAGGCTGAAATTAGAAGTAGAACCAGTAATGTAAATACGGCGATTAATATTCTGAAATGGCTCACGTATACAAACCAGGGAAAGTATTATAAATTGTTTATACTAGATTACAGTATGTCCTTGGTATTGACTAAGCTACAACTCATAGGGTTGGGGCGTTATCCTTGAGAGTGTAGCGTTATTCCCCTTCGTAGACCGTTCTCATCGGAGGAAAATTTGGTAGCTTAGCGTCGACACTATCGACACGCTCCGAGAGGGACCCGGAAAACTTTTAAGGGGTGATCTTAATGAAAACTCGAGTGGTCATGGGTAATTATATTCTCTAGCTCGGACAAAAGGAGAGTAAGAATATTCGACACCACTCTAAGGGATGGAGAGCAAGCCCCTGGGATAGACCTGACGGTGGATCAGAAAGTGAGGATTGCTAGACAGTTAGACAGGTTAGGGGTGGACGTTATAGAGGCTGGTTTCCCAGCCTCCTCAGAGGGGGAGTTCATATCTACGAAGAAGATCTTGGAGGAAGTCGGGGATCAAGTCGAGGTGATAGCACTCTCGAGATGTAACACGTCAGACATAGACAGGACAATATCAACGGGCGTCCCCAGCATACACCTGTTCCTAGCTACGTCTGACATACACTTGAAGTATAAACTAAAGATGACTAGGGAAGAGGCCATCGAGAGGATATACGAAGCAGTGAGGTATGCTAAGGACCACGGTGTCGTAGTGGAGTTCAGCCCCGAGGATGCCACGAGAACAGAGAGGGAATTCCTACTTAAAGCGGTACAGACAGCACTCGAGGCAGGAGCTGACAGGATAAACATCCCGGACACCGTAGGGGTAATGCAGCCATTCAAGATGTATGAGCTAGTTAGGGATGTGGTGGGAATAAGCGGGGGTAAAGTGGTGAGCGTCCACTGTCATAACGACTTCGGCCTGGCTACAGCTAACTCAATAGCGGGAGTTCACGCCGGTGCTAACCAAGTCCACGTGACAGTGAACGGAATAGGGGAGAGAGCTGGTAATGCCTCCCTTGAGGAGGTGGTAATGTCCCTGAAGAAGTTAATGGGGTTCGAGATCAATGTGAAGACTTGGTTACTTTACGAAACTAGTAGATTGGTTGCTGAACTCTCCGGGATTCCTGTGCCATACTTCAAGGCAGTGGTGGGGGAGAACGCATTCGGACATGAAGCTGGGATACACGTTCACGGTGTCCTAGAGAATCCAGCCACGTATGAACCCATGTCACCTGAGGAAGTGGGCAACTTAAGGAGAATAGCACTGGGTAAACACAGCGGAATACATGGGTTGAAGAAGGTTCTTGAGGATCAGGGGATAAGATTGACTGAGGATAAGATCAGGGAGGTCCTGAAGATTATAAAGGAAATGGCGGACAGGGGAGAGAGGATAACTCCAGAAGTGGCAGTGGGAGTAGCGACCGCATTAATGAGGAGGGAGAATAAGGGCTTGACCCCAAGCTGAATCTCAGGACACTAAGGATTGGCGATCTCGGTCAGAGTTCCCGTTTGATACCTCCGGCAACAATTCTGTTCCGCACTAGGGCGGTCAGAGGCTCAGGGGATCACGCCTTAGCTTCCGATCTCCATCACCTCCCTCTCCGCGTTTCAAAAAGCTGAATGTTGGGCCTTGTCTACCGGCCCTGAAGCCTTCCTAAAAACGCTTAAACTTCAACTTGGAATACTTAATATATTCCGACGAGGTAGTATATACCTCAGTTGATGAAATATGGCTCTATCCTTACAGACCGGGACAGGGGTGAAGCAGGGGGAGGAGTTCGACGTGATCGTAATAGGGGCCGGACCAGCAGCTTACGGCGCAGCCCTTTACACCGCCAGATATATGTTGAAGACCCTAATCATAGGTGAGAACCCTGGAGGGCAGTTAACCGAAGCAGGAGAGGTGGACGATTACCTAGGACTCATAGGATATCAAGCGATGGATGTCATAAAGGCATTCAGCCAGCACGTGAATAAGTATAAGGTACCTGTGCTGATTGACTCTGTGGAGTACTTCGTGAGGGATGGGGATCATTATACGGTGAAGACCAAGAGGAAGGGCTCATTCTCTGCTAAGTCGATCATAGTCGCGGTAGGAGTTAAGAGGAGGAAGCTGAACGTGCCGGGTGAGCAGGAATTCGCTGGACGGGGGGTGTCCTATTGCTCCATATGCGATGCTCCACTTTTCAGGAATAGGGAAGCAGTTGTAGTAGTTGGTGGAGGGGACTCGGCCCTTGAAGGGGCAGAGCTCCTGTCTAGGTATGTTAAAAAGGTTTACTTGGTGCACAGGAGGGACAAGTTCAGGGCCCAGCCCATTTACGTCGAGGTAGTGAGGTCCAAGCCCAACGTTGAGTTCCTGCTAAACTCCGTTGTGACTAAGATAGAGGGAGAGAAGACGGTTAAGCGGGTCGAAGTTCAGGACTTGAACAGTAAGCGGGTCAGAGAAATAGAAGCGGATGGGGTATTCGTGGAAATAGGCTTCGAACCTCCGATGGAGTTCGCAAAGAAGAATAACCTGGAGACGGACGTGAATGGATACATAAAGGTGGACGAGTGGATGAGGACCAACCTCACTGGAGTGTTCGCTGCTGGGGACTGCACCAGCATGTGGCTAGGGTTCAGACAGATAGTCACTGCTGCTGCCCAAGGCGCAGTGGCAGCTTACAGCGCCTACAAGTTCCTCAGTGAGGGTAAGGTCTAGTTTGCTGAGGGAAGAAGTGGAGCGTGTAGCTAGAGAGGCGGCCAAGAACCTTAGGGAGATGAGGGGGAAGAGTGGTCTTGACGAGGTGCTAGGATATCACGAGGGGGATCCTAGTAGGAGAGTGGATAGGTTATCGGAGGACTACATTCTGGATTCCTTAAGGAACTTGGGTTACGACTTCCTTGTGGTGACGGAGGAGTCGGGAACAATAGGGCGGAAGGAACACGAGATGATAGCCTTAGTGGATCCCTTAGACGGCAGTACTAACTTCGTAAGTGGTATCCCTTGGTCATCAGTCTCAATAGCGGTCTACAGGAGTGATGACTTCCTGCAGTCGACTGCTGGAGCTGTAGTAAGTGTGAACGAGCTGGAGTCCTACTCATACGACGAGTCCGGAGTCTATCACAACTCAGAGAGACTAGGAGAAGTAAAGGGGAGAAACGCCAACGTCATACTCTCTTACTTCGACGAGACGAGTGTGAGTCTTTTCAGTTCAGTTTACCAGCAATTCAAGGGACATAAGGTTAGGAGTCTGGGCTGCGCATCAATGGACATGATAATCACTTGCCTAGGGAGAGTTAGGGCCATGATCGAGTTGAGGGGTAGGCTCAGGAATGTGGATATAGCAGCATCATCGAGCTTCTGCGTTAAGTTAGGTAAGATCCCCTTCGATATTAAGGGGAGGCCGTTGAGCGCTGAGCTCACCAAGGTGGACACTTTCAGGTACGGAGTAATAACTGCATTCGACGAGGAGACCGAGGCTAAGTTAAGGAAGATCTTGTCTGAAATCGAGATGAATCTAGGAGAGAGTTAAACCCACACTTACTGCTGGCCTTATGGAGGTTCCTATCACTGGGTCCCTTGAATCCAGGGTCAACTGATCTTCAAACCCCGAGACGCTCAGAAACTGGTGCATTGTTTTCATATTCGTATATATAAGGCTTCAATATCCTGAACTCAGACTGCATAAAGGGTAATACTGAAAGGTGCCTCAATTGAAAGTACTGGTCGTTACGGGGAAGCTGGCCTATCCTATAGTGCACCAAGCCGTAAGCGGAGTCAAGGATGCGGAGATCGATGTTAAGGTGCTGGACTACCCCGTGGCTGCATTGATGAGCACCAGGTATATCCTAGAGAACCTCAAGTCTCTGGACGTGAGTAAGTATGACTACGTGATCCTTCCAGGACTGGTTTTCGGTGACGCAAAGGTAATCAGCGAGAGGTTAGGCGTAAAGACTTACAAGGGAACTGAGGAGGCTGCCGACATCCCGCTCGTCATTGAAGCCCTGTTGAAGGGAAAGGAACTCTCGACTTCGGAACCAGCGGACAGGATACTCTCAGAGGAGAGGGCTAAGAGTATGAGACAGAAACTGGAGTCCCTCGAGGGGAGGGCTAGTTACGCCTTTGAGGTGAGGGGGCTCAAGGTCCCCCTCAGGCCTCCACCGTTCAGGGTGTTCGTTGAGATACCTCCCCACTGGGAAGAAGAGAGGGCGAGGGGAGAAGTGGAGAGGATGAAGGAGTTCATGGATGTAGCCGTCATAGGTTCTCCCTCGGGGAACAATGACCCGGAGGCGATCAGGAGGAAAGTGAGGACTGTATTAGACCTAGGAGTTCACGTAGGCGTCGACTCGGATTCCCCCACGGAAATAGAGGCCGGGGTCAGGGAAGGGGCTAGCTTCGTGTTCAACCTGAACGAGGAGAACTTCCACAGACTCAAGGAGATCAGAAGTGAAGACGTGGCTTTCGTAGTGGCCCCTCTTTCCCCCGTTGACAGGGGTGAGATCACGTATAAACTGGTGACCAGGGCTAAGGGAGAAGGTTTCCAAAAAATTATAGCGGATCCCATCCTCTCTCCCCCCTTAAGGGGAGTTATGGAGAGCCTAGAGGCCTACTCGTATTTGGGAAGAAGACTACAGGACGTCCCCATGTTGATGGGCCTACTGAACGTTACGGAGCTTCTGGACGCAGATAGCCACGGCATCAACGCCTTCTTAGTGGCCCTAGCCTACGAGGTGGGAGCATCGAACCTAATGGTAATGGAGAAGGGGAAGACTAGGTGGTCCTCATGGGAGGTTAGGAAGGCTGCGAGGATGGTTTCGGTGGCTGCAGCCGATGGCAGATTCCTAAAGGATCTTGGGGAAGATCTACTAATACTCAAAGACAAGAGGAGCTCCAACGAACCCTACGAGAGAGTGGGGGAGGAAGTCAGAGTCAACGAGAGAATTGAACCGGAGATGGATTCCGGTGGTTTCGCCAAGATCGGCAAGATCGGTGACGAGGTTTACGTAGCATGGTATGGGAGGGATAAGTTGACTGTAAGGGGGAAATACGCCCTTTCCGTGGGAAGAGCCCTCATAAGGAGGGTTAAACCCATATCCCCCGAACATGCACTCTACATAGGCTACGAGTTGGCTAAGGCGGAGATAGCCGCTTCGCTGGGTAAGAGTTACTTTCAGGACAGACCCCTTTTCAGAAGATTGGGTGAGAGAGAGTGAGGATGATAAGAGTGGCTCTCCCCTCAGTGCTAGTATTACCTCTCACCCAGCGGCTGAAGGTGTCCATGGCCGTGATCCCTCCTCTCATCACATCCTCCACACTAACCGGAGATCCCCTGTTCAACTGGACCCAAATAGCGGAGGTAGCGAGGAAGTTGGAGAGAGGGATCCCTCAGTCCGAGAGCTGCAGCGATCCAGTCCTCTGTTTCCCCGCCTTGCAGGGAGGAGCTTTCCTGATGCTTGGGAATGAGCCCGTTGCCAGAGTGGAATCGAAGTCTTGCGTAACCCTTAAGGAAGGAGAAATGGGTAAGAGGAGGTCCTACGAAATAATGAAGGCCATAAAACACGGTGAGAAAATATGCACAGGATCTGCAACTTCCCTGTCTCTATGTATTAGCCCAGTCCCGAGAACCCCAGGGTGCTATAATGTGGACAATGTGGGGTTGAGGTATGTTGAGGTCGAAGAATGATCACTAGTGTTTTGACTTCATGGATCCAGCATGTTAGAGTAGGAGTTTTTCCACCTCAGAACACTACCAGCCATTACTCAGGGAAAGTCACCTCAGCGTATTTGCCAGCCCCCTCGTAAAGCCTCACGGTGACCTTCAGATCCCTCCCCAGTTTCTTGTGAATTGCCCGCGATAGCTCAATGGCTATGAACTCAGCAGTTGGAAAGGGCGCATCGATCTGCTTTACCTCAAGTCTAAAAGGGCCCCTGGCGTAAACCGACTCATAGTCCCCTTTAGGGATTATTAGCTTGTGATCCCACTCTCTCACTACCTCTCTCACTATGGACTGGAGCAGGTTGAAGTCCACTACGAAGCCCGTGGACTGATCCACTTCTCCTTCCACTTGAACTGAAACGATATAAGTATGGCCGTGGATCTGATCGTCAGGCTGCGACGAGGCAGTATAATGTGCTGAGTCAAAATTTACACCCTCAATCCCCACCTTAATCCTCAAGATGCAACACCCTCTTCACATTCTTGTCGAAATGAGTCCAAAGGGACTCGGATAAATACCTTATCTCGTCGCAGATCCTCTTCACTTCCTGATCTCGTCTGATCCTATCTATCTTGGAGCTCAACTCGCTGAGCCTCTCGAAGCTGCCCGAGGCTATTACCCTATCACCGAACTTCAGCTCCTCTCCCACAACAAACTCGCCTCCCTCCTCTACGGCTCTGTATACTGCGAAAGCTAAGTTCTCTAAGTTATCCACACGACCCACCCCCTCTTCGAGGAGTGTGAGGAGAGAGTCGATGTGGGACTCTATGAGGTCAATTAGTGAATCGATAATCTCCAACTGCTCCCTCAACTCTCCTTTCTCTAGAAGTGGAGAGAAACTAGTCTTGGAGAGACACCGGTAGCCGCAGGGAACGTGGATCTCGAGGATCCTCAGCTTTAAACTCGGCCTTTCCTTGAAGTATTCCCTCTCCACACCAAAGTGTAAACAGTCCTAAGTATTGAATCTTTTCAGAAACCCTGAAATTAAGATAATCGGTGAAGGAAGTAGGACAGAGGCTTTTACCAAAGTTAGGGGTTAAGGGGACGGAAAGCTTCAGGGTGATGGACAGCCCCTCATTCAAATACCTCTTTCTTTGATTTATTTTCATTGAAGCTAAAGATGCTCCTCCGCTGCTTCACCGGGGAAATGGGACTGAGGGAGGGGCGATCAGCACCTCTCACTCCCCGTCTCGGGATCCCAATGACTGCCCACCAAATGAGGGATGCAATTACTCACGGTGGGAACCGTGAACCGCCCTAGAACCATTCGGGGCTGGGAGGAAGTCAGTTCGACCTCCTCTCAAGGATACTACACATCCTCAACTCCAATCCCCTTCCAAAACTAAGTGATCTAGCTTCCTTGCCGTTCCTCTCGACACTGAGGAGTTCCAGGGAGATTTGCCACTACGGTTTAGGCACTTCACCTGAGGAGCAGGAGCTCAGGGGAAGCTTGAAGGGTTAAGCGCTGGGAACTCCACACTTGATCCCGTGGAGGTGTATATTGCCCTCCTATTTGTTCCTGTGATTTCATTCAAATCCGATATAACGGTGACGGTCGTGCGTAGGGACTCGGCCCTCATCAAAGTAGCGGATGATAGCACATGAGCCCAAGGGCGCGGAGGTTCATGTCCCCCATCCCTTCCCCTTGGCGAAGTTCTCAGCCCCTTAACTTCCTTCTCCGTCGGAAAAGGGTTAGTCTACAGTCCGGTTAATCCCTAAGCCAGGAGAGTGTGGTCAGGATCGCTGGAAATAGTTTCTAGACTAGAGATATTCAAACTCACCACGAGGTGGTTCACCCCTTACGGCGAGGCTTCGCGCCTCCTTTGACCTTGAATTGCAAAGATAGGGAGAGGTGAATTGACGCTCTAGCTGAAGAGGTAGACCAGCTCAGCTGTTGTCCACCCAATAAGTCGCAGGACCAAATTCCAGGGACTTGGGAAAGAGTTCCAAGTAAACTTTTGTGGTCAGCCTCATATCAGTAGAAGTGGATCACGTGAATGTAGCTGCGGTCATTCTAGCGGCAGGGGAGTCCAAGAGGTTCGGGACTAACAAAATGCTCTACAGGATCAACGGAGTGCCCATCATAAAACTCAGCCTGAGAGCTTACGCCGAACTGGAAAGGGCGGTAATAGTGGGTAGGGACGCCGACTTAATACTCAAGGAGATCGGGGAGGAGGTGGTTATTTACAATCCGAAGTTCAAGGAGGGTATTAGCGAATCCCTTAAACTGGGCATTAGGTTCTTCCAAGATTACGACGGAGTGATTGTAGGGCTAGGGGATATGCCCCTAGTGACCAGGGAGACGGTGGAGAAGGTTCTTAACTCCTTCAAACCTGAGTGCGCTGCCGTGATCCCTACTCATAGTGGAACTAGGGGGAATCCGGTTCTTATCTCCAAAAGGATATTCAAGCAGGTCCTAGGCCTTAAGGGAGACGTAGGGGCAAGCATGGTCTTGAGGAAAAGGGAAGACATATGTGAGGTGGAGGCAGGGGAGGAGGTACTTATAGACGTAGATACTCCTGCGGATTTGTCCTTATTCTCTCGGCGGCTAGCTTGATCGCTTCCACTATGTTCTGATACCCTGTGCACCTGCATAAGTTCCCTGAGATTCCCTCCCTTATCTCCTCTTCTGAAGGGTTGGGGTTGTTCTTAAGCAGGAAGTAGCTCTGTATTAGCATGCCTGGAGTACAGTAGCCACACTGGAGGCCATGCTTCTCCCAGAAAGCCTCTTGGATCGGATGTAGCTTCCCCTCCTTAGCCATACCCTCTACAGTAACTATTTCTGCTCCGTCCGCCTCCACAGCAAGTAGGGTGCAGGACTTAACTGACTTACCATTCAAGAGTATAGTGCAAGCGCCGCAGTTCGAAGTGTCGCACCCTATGTGAACACCAGTGAAGCCCAGATCCCTGAGAACGTGAACTAAAAGCCTCCTGGGTTCCACCTCAGTGCTCACTTCTTGGCCGTTGATCTTCATACCGAGCTTTACCCTCTGATCTTTCTCGACCACTAACACACGGATCACCTCGAAAGTGCTTTGGTCAAGGCTCTCTTGGTCATTACCTTTACCATTTTAGTCTTATACTCGGCTGATCCCCTTATATCAGAGGTAGGGGAAGCAACCTTCATGGCCTCGTCAGCAGCCTTCTCCAGGAGCTCCGATGTAGGACTCTTACCGCGTAGGACTTCCTCTGCTGATGAAGCCCTGAGCGCCTTGGGACCTACTGATGTCAGACCTATCCTGACGTCGCTCACAGAACTCCCATCCATCTTCAGAAGGACTGCAACGCCGACTATAGCGTAGTCCCCGGCCCTCCTCTCGAGCTTCTGATAAGAGTATTTGTACCCCTTAGTAACGGGAACCACGACTTCCTTCACTAATTCCCCCTGCTGAATATCAGCTGTGAAGATGTCCTTTTGAAAGTTAGAGAAGGGCACTTCCCTCTCTCCCCTCCTGGACACTAACCTCACCTTGGCCTCCAACGCGATCAGGGAAGCAGGGTAATCGGCTGAGGGATCGCAGTGAGAGACGCTCCCTCCTATGGTCCCCATGTTCCTGACTTGGGGATCAGCTATGACTGAAGCGACCTCAGAGAGTAGGGGAACGGATTCCTTTATGATCTGTGAACTCGCCACTTCCGCATGGGTCGCTAAGGCACCTATCCTCACTGAGCCTCCCTCCACTTTGATCCCCTGAAGGTCCTGAATTCTCCTTATGTCCACCAAATAGGAGGGTCGTATTAGCCTCAGCTTCAACATGGGTATGAGACTGTGTCCACCCGCTAGGGGCCTGGCGTCCTCATGTGACTCTAAGAACTCCAAAGCCTCGTTGAGGTTGTCCGCCCTAACGTAACCAAGCTTAGGAGGATACATAGGCGTTATGGGAACTCGGCCAATAAAAGCATTAGCTAACTAAGTTAGTGAAAGTAGATTCTGGCAGGTAAGGAGTCAGTCTTCGGCAGATCCACTAGCTCCTGCGCTTAGTCTTCTCACTATGCATACGCACGATCGCGCTTCGACTTTGGGCTTTGAGATATAACGCAGATCCCTCGCATTAATCGCGAGGCACTCCCTCATATTAATGTGACGACCTTGCGGGTTATGGCGGGGGGGGGCAACACCTCAGTGCTTTTAATGTCCCCAACTCCCCCTTCCTAAAAATGAGCAAAAAACCCAACATATGTTATATGAAACACCTAAGT
>Ga0081474_131472_pt1 | contig 28264 bp, 31 predicted proteins | sample OneHunmetagenome_2_FD_70978 | JGI IMG/M metagenome (GOLD analysis project Ga0081474, IMG submission 70978) | Ferrous microbial mat communities from One Hundred Spring Plain, Yellowstone National Park, USA v2 (version 2) | ecosystem: Environmental > Aquatic > Non-marine Saline and Alkaline >... | reverse complement strand
ATCAAATGTGGAAAGTAATCGCAGTGGCGCCGGGGCCGGGATTTGAACCCGGGCCCCCTTGCGGGGATGGGCTTAGCAGGCCCATTAAGGTCCCCATGGGTTAACCCATGGGGATCGCCTTGAACCAGGCTCGGCCACCCCGGCTAACGTAGCTCTTAATGAGGGGACTTAAAAGGTTTCCCCCTTGTACGAGGTTTGTCGGGACCCTGATACCTCATCAACCCTCAGTGATGGCAGCCCTCCCCACTTCGCTTAGGAACTCCTCAACTATTTTTATGAATTCCTCCGTCTTATCAAGGTAGGCTGGGTGCCCGGCCCCCTCTATGTAAGTTACCCTGAAGCCGAACCTCCTCATAAGCTCAGCGTTATACTGGGGTGAAACATCATCCCTACTGCCCCAAACCCCAAGCACAGGTTTCCTTATCCTGGCTAGGTCAATCCTCTGGACGCCCACAGGCCCAATTACAACCGCTGCCGTGGCTGGGTGGCCTAGGGCTAGGTATCTTAGGACTGTTTCGCCGCCTATGGAGGCCCCTATGAGTATTGGGTCCCTTAGGTTGAGCACGTCCACTATGGCCTTCAGGTGGTTTGCGTAGTCGTTCTCATTAACCCTCTCGAAGTGGTCGCTCCTGGACCTTGGGCCGTAGGGCATGTCCACTGCGTAAACCTCATGCCTACCCTTGAAGTGGCCCATGCAGCACTCGCTCCACGTGTCTGCGCTGAAGCTGTAACCGTGGACGAAGAGTATGGGTGGTTGACCTGAACCATCCTGGAGAACCCTAACCCTCCTACCATTGACGGTAATCCACTTTTCGGTTACCATTACCTAAAAGACGCCGTGGGTTTAATTAAACTTACCCCGGTAACGGTAACCATGGCCTATATAGTGGCCCACGCATCCTCGTTAATACCCTTAGTTGAGTCCTAGGCCAATAGTGGTGTGGGTAAAGCTTATATACTCAAGGTTTAATCGGCTAGTATGGAGGGTGTTCTAGAAATCAACCGTTGAGGTCCTGGACACCACGCTTAGGGATGGGGCCCAGGGGGCTAACGTCTCCTTCACACTCAACGATAAGGTTAGGTTAACCCTAGCCCTAGATGAACTGGGGGTTGACTACGTTGAGGGTGGTTGGCCAGGCTCAAACCCAAAGGATGAGGAGTACTTCAGGGAGGTTAAGAAATACTCCCTAACCCACAGTAGGGTGGCTGCCTTCGGGAGCACTAGGAGGAGGGGGGTTAAGCCCGGTGATGACCCAAGCCTCAACGCAATAATTAATGCCGACGTTAAGGTGGCCGTGATCTTCGGAAAATCATGGACCCTCCACGTCACCGAGGTCCTCAGGGTTAGTAGGAAGGAGAATTTAGACATGGTCTACGACAGCGTCAACTACCTTAGGTCGCATGGCCTTGAGGTTATCTTTGACGCTGAGCACTTCTACCAGGGGTTTAAGGAGGACCCCGACTACGCCCTATCAGTCGTTAAGACTGCTGAGGAGACTGGGGCGAGGGTTATCGTGCTCGCCGACACTAATGGAGCTATGATGCCTAATGAGGTTTATGAAATAACCAGGAGGGTTGTAGGTGAGGTTAAGGTTAAGGTGGGCCTACACATGCACAACGATTCAGGCTGCGCCGTGGCCAATACAGTCATGGGTGTGCTGGCTGGTGCTAGGCACGTGCAGGGTACGATTAATGGTATTGGTGAGAGGACGGGTAACGCTGACCTGGTTCAGGTCATACCCAACCTCGTGCTTAAGCTTGGTTTAAGGGCCCTTAGGGGTGTTGAGAGCCTTAGGAGGCTTAGGGAGGTTTCAAGGCTGGTCTACGAGTTGACCGGCCTACAGCCAAACCCATACCAACCCTACGTCGGTGACTACGCCTTTACGCATAAGGCCGGCGTTCACGTGGATGCCGTCCTAAAGAACCCAAGGGCCTACGAGCACGTGGACCCTGAGCTTGTGGGTAACTCAAGGCGCTTCTTGGTTTCCGAACTCTCAGGCTCATCAAACCTGGTGGCCCACCTTAGGGAGCTTGGGGTGCCTGTTGATAAGAGGGATGAGGGGGTTAGGAGGGCCTTAGCGAGGATTAAGGAGCTTGAGAACAGGGGGTACAGTTTCGACCTGGCTACGGCGTCTGCAATACTCATAGCCCTGAGGGAGCTTAACCTATACAGGGGGTTGATTAGGCTGGAGTACTGGAGGGTCATGGATGAGGGGGATAGGAGCATAGCCGTGGTTAAGGTTAACGGCCAGCTTGAGGTGGCTGAGGGCGTTGGGCCAGTCCACGCAGTCGACATTGCCCTTAGGAAGGCACTCCAGAGGGTCTACCCAGAGCTAAGGAACGTAACCCTGGTTGACTACAGGGTCGTGCTACCATCCGAGGTTAAGAACACTGAAAGCCTGGTTAGGGTAACAGCCGAGTTCACCGATGGCTCAAGGAGGTGGAGGACCGTGGGCGTATCCACGAGCGTCGTTAGGGCGAGCGTGGAGGCCTTGGTTAATGGACTCGACTACTACCTCCAGTTAAGGGAACTTGGCTTAATTAAGGAGGTTAAGGCGCAGGGTTAAACTCACTTACCCACTAGGGGTTTTGCCAACTCGGTTATCTTAGTCTCCCAATCCTTAGCCCTAACTATGGCGCTTGCCACTAGGACGCCTACAGTGCCTAGTTCAAGGGCCTTGGCTACGTCGTTGTAGTCCTCAATACCGGCGCCCGTAATTACCTTAACCTCACCGTTAACCCTCCTAACAGCGTTAACGGTCTCAACCACGACGTCGGGCTTAGTCCTACTAACCGATCTACCCGTGCCAATCAACTCAGGGGGCTCCATGGCCACCGCCGTTGGGTATAGTGCAGCAGCCGCCGCACTTGATGGTGGATCCGGGGCGCAGACCACGGTCTCCAGGTTGAGCGCCTTAGCCTTACCCACCAGGTAAGCTATGTCGTTGAGTAGTAGCCTATGCTCACTGTGGTTTATAATCACCCCAGCCGCCCCAGCATCCTTAACGAACTCAAGCGGTATGTGCCCCGTCCTAGCACCCGGGTCCACTGGGTCGGCTGACTGGGCGTAGACTGGTATGCCCACTGCCTCAACCACCTGCCTTAGGTAGGTGTGGGGTGGGGCAACGATTATGCTCGCCCCAAGCTCCCTAGCCACCTTCTCAGCTGCCTTAGCAAGCTTAACAGCACCACCATTAAGTAGCTCTGGGTAGGCCTTCATGTTTATTATGAGTACGGGGGCCTTCATGGGTCTGGTTAGGACTGGGGGTGTATAAGTATTAGGTGATTACTGGGTGATTAAAACCTCCCCACCAGCCTCCTTAACAACCCTAATAGCCTTAGCCGAGGCTGCCTTAACCTTAACCACAATTGGCCTCGTAAGTCTCCCCTCACCGAGCAGTTTGCCGTAGCCCAACTGGGTTAGGTCAATGACGTACCTGCCACCCTCCTCCTTAATAAGGCCCTTCCTGATTAGTGAGTCGGCTAGGGCACTTAGGTCGCCTACGTTAATTGCCTTAACCTCCCTGCTGGGCCTATAGAAGCCGTGCTTACCTATCAGTGGGTATAGTTCACCGTTGGTTAGCTTTAGGAGTAGGCTCTTCTTATGCTTAAGTAAACCCACCCTACCTCCACCTCCCCTCTGCCCCCTACTCCTATGCTGCCCAACCCTACCCCAGGAGTGGGTTCTCCAACCCCTAAGCTTCCTGGACTTCCTTTCCCTACGCCTCACAGGCACCCCTAATGGGTAGGGTTTAAAACTTTGCAACGTTGATAGGGGTGATGAGGGTTATAGCTAAGGGTGCTGAGGCCCTGCTTTACCTCGAGGATTGGCTTGGATTAACGGTGCTCGTCAAGGAGAGGGTGCCTAAGGGGTATAGGGACCCTGTCTTCGATAGGATGATTAGGGTTAGGAGGACTATTAACGAGGCTAGGTTGATCATGGATGCGGCTGAGTTGGGTGTTAAGACGCCTGTGATTTACGATGTTGATGTTGTTAGGGCTAGGATAAGGATGCAGTACATTGAGGCGCCAACGCTGAACAGCATCATAAGGGCCAACGGCTACTCAGGACCCGTGAAGACGCTGATGAGGAGGATGGGCGAGCTAATAGGTATACTCCACGCTGGTGGCGTGCTACACGGCGATCCAACGCCAGCTAACGTGCTGGTTAGTAATGGTGACGAGTACCTGGTGGATTTTGGGCTTGGGGAGAGGGCTAGGCCAACTTGGGATGACAGGTACCTTAAGAGGGCTGCCGTAGACCTAAACGTCCTGCTTAGGTCCCTTGAAAGCAACTACGGTGAAGTTGGCAATGCGCTCTTCAGCGACTTCATGGATGGCTACGGCTCGGTGGTTGATAAGTCGGAGCTGGTTATGAGGTGGGTTAGGAGGATTAGGAGCTTGGCCAGGTACTACACGGGTAGGTTAACCTAGCTACCCTGCTTCTCCCCAAGCTTAGATATAGTCCACTTAATGGCCTCAATTATCCTCTTTAACCTGCGTTGATCCCTATAATTCCTAATCACTATCCTAGTGATCAAGCCCTCACTGTTCCTCTCAATGTCGTAATTCAACGCCATCGACTCCTCAAGCTCACCATTGTTAACTAATTCCTCATCCTCACCCCTAAGCCCATTAAGCACCTTCTCTATGAAGAACCTCCTTAACGGCGGCTGCTCACTGATTGGCTTACTGAACTCTATAATCACCTCCTCATCGTTGTACGTTAACTTAGCCAACTCCTCACCACTGAGTGTCGTTAGGCTTATCGAACTTTCCCTCGGCTGAACCCTATCGGCCGTGGTTATTGAGCCGGTTTTTATCAGGGAGTCTATGACTTTGAGAGTGGACTCAAGCATGTTCAACTCATCTCTAAGCTCACTAATCCTCTCCCTAATCCTCCTCCTAAGCTCAAGTAGCTCCTTTACGTCAAGCCCCTCAACACCCACGGTTAACTATCCTGGTTAAGTAAATAAAAGTTACTCCCAGCTTGGCTTAACAATCCAGGGGAGCTAGATTTAAAAAGGGTAACTGGGTTGATTGGGCAATGTCTGAGGTACCCACCGTTAACCTTGAGGAGTGGAAGCCTAGGACTGAGATTGGTAGGCTTGTTAAGGAGGGTAAGGTGAAGTCCATCGACGACATATTCACGGTTAACGCCAGGATACAGGAACCTGAGATAGTGGATGCCCTGCTCACTAACCTTAAGTATGAGGTCCTCAGCATAAACATAGTTCAGAGACAGACTGATGCAGGTGAGGTTAGCCAATTCCAAGTGGCCGTGGCGCTGGGTAATGAGGATGGTTACGTGGGCCTTGGGATAGGTAAGGCTAGGCAGATAGGCCCAGCCATGGAGAAGGCCATAAGGAAGGCAAAGGTGAACATAACCCCGGTGAGGAGGGGGTGCGGCTCATGGTACTGCTCATGTGATGAACCGCACAGCGTACCGTTCGTGGTTAGGGGTAGGGCGGGTAGCATAGTGGTTGAGTTAATACCGGCTCCTAAGGGTGTTGGTTTAGTGGCTGGTGACACGATAAAGCCTATACTTAGGTTAGCTGGGATTAAGGACGTTTGGTCTAGAACCATTGGTGAGACGAGGACTACGCTTAACTTTGCCATAGCCACCTGGAACGCCCTGAAGAACACGTATACCTTTAAGATTTAAGCGCTTATTAAAGTTAATTAGCCGTACATAATCCTCTTAACGTAGTCAAGCACCTTAGCCTGGTCGCCGCTCAACCTAACGTTCTCAAAGTCCTCCCTTGATAGGTAAAGCATGAGCGCCCTCTTATACAGGTTGGCGAATAACTCCTTCGATAACCTTAACCCATCCACGGGGTTGAGCCTATACGTGAATTGATCCAACGTGAACCAGCCCGAGTAACCCGTGTCCAGTAGTGCGTATATGAAGTCTACGAAGTGCCAAATATCCCCTGTGCCGACGACCCTATCTTCATCATTACTATGCCACTTAGCCGTGTTTATGTGGGTAACCACCACAGGAACCCCCATCCACTTAGCCACGTAGACTGTATAGGCCGGTTCAACAGCGTACATCAACTCATGGCCATAGTCTATTGTTATACCGAATAACTTATCACGTAATTCACTGTTTAACCTACTGGCCAACATAATGGTTACGTGTGATGTTGGTGTTACTAAGTTGCCTTCACGGGGTTCCTTGGGCTTAGCCTCAATTCCAAAGGACTTGATGCCGAGCCTACGCGCCTCCTTACCAAGGTTGAGTAAGCCCTCGTAAAGTAGCTCAAGTTTCCTGCCGTAATTGGCCTCAAGGCTATAGTCCCAGCCGTCGGAGCCAAGCCATATGGAAACTGAGTCTAGGCCAAGTTCACGGGCAATATCAAGGCTTTGGGTAAAGGTACTTATGGCTAGTTCCCTAACCTTAGGGTCTGGGTTTGTTAAGGTGCCTAGCTTAAATACGTGAAACCCAGTTAAATCCATGGCTAACCCAGCCAATTTAAGGCCAAGCTCGTTAACAGCTGACTTAACCTCACTCACCAAGTCACGCCTAACCTTAAGCTCATTGTCCAGGAACTGGGCATCAACAGGGACCACACCCTCAATACCCGCCTCCTTAACCCTCCTTAACTGGTTAATTAACCCACCAGGTAGGTTTGGGAAGTAGCCACCCCTATTGAACCTATCCGAGAAGTCCCCCGCGGTCCACGTCCCGGCTGCAAACTTAACGTTAAACTCCCTAAGGAAGGAGTCAACCACCTTACCTTCCATGAAGCCTGAGTAGGCTGACCTTAACCTGTCTAGACTTGCCATGATTAACTATATGCGGCTTAACTTTTTAAGTTGTAACTAACGTTAACCATTGAACATGTTAGGTGATTAATGTAGGTGGAGTCTATTTAGGAACTCCGTGTAGAGATCCCCGTACCTCCTCTCATCCCTAGGTTCAAAAACCTTAATGTTAAAGGACCCTTTAACAATGGACCTAAGCTCACCCAGGTTCTTAACCATGCCGAGGCCTGCCGCTTGGATGAGGATATTACCCAGTGATGTTGATTCCTCAGGCCCCGCATAGACAGGTATACCCATTACGTTGGCTGTTAACTGGTTCATTAGGCTGTTCCTAGAGCCCCCGCCAATAATGTTGACTCCGCTGAGTCTCCTACCCGTTATCTCCATAGCCCTCTCAAGGATGTACCTATGCTTGAGGGCAATGCTGGTTATTATGACTCTGACCAATTCCCCAAGGCTACTGGGTTCCCTCTGCCCAGTCTCCCTTAAGTAACCCTTAACCTCCTCAATCATGTTGACTGGGGCTAGGAACCTTGGGTCATCGACGTCTATGAAGGAGTTTGGTTGATCAACCTCTGAGGCCAGCTTAGTTAACTCATCGTATGAGTAATCCCTACCCTCAACATCAGATATTATCCTTCTAACCTCCTGTATGAGCCACATGCCCTGCATATTCCTGAGGAATGTTATTGTCCTAAAGGCCCCACCCTCATTGGTGAAGTTACTCAGCATAGCCCTCTCGTTGATTAATGGTTCACTTAACTCCACGCCAACCAGGTTCCATGTGCCTGAGCTGACGTACCCCGTGTGTTCATTAACCATGGGGGCTGCTGCAATTGCCGAGGCTGTGTCGTGTGTTGCTGGGGCGATTATGCTAATGTCCCTACCTAAATTGGGTACACCCAACTCCTCCGCTACGCTTGGCGCCAAGTGGCCGAGCCGTGTGCCTGCATCAACAATATCCTGAAGCATGTGGATTGGTATACCTAACCTCTCCATTATGTCCACGCTCCATCTCCTACTCCTAGCGTTTAGGAGCTGCGTTGTGGTTGCATTGGTGTATTCATTAACCTTAACGCCACTTAGCCAGTAGTTAAACAGGTCAGGTATCATGAGCATTGCCCCCGCAGCCTTAAGTCTCTGGGGGTTATACTTGACCAGGGCGTATAATTGGTATAGGGTGTTTATCCTCATGAATTGTATACCCGTTTCACCGTAAATCACCTCCCTGGGTACTTTGCCGAAGACCTCATCCATTAAGCCCTCCGTCATGGGGTCCCTGTAGGCGTATGGAAGCCCGAGGAGTTCGTCATTTGAGTCCAGGAGGGCGAAGTCAACCCCCCACGTATCCACACCCACCGAGGCTAATTTACCACCATACTTCCTGACCGCAGCCTTAATCGAATTCTTAATGTTAACCCACAGTTGCAGCACGTCCCAGTGCATGTGATTGCCAACCCTAATTATTTGGTTGGGAAACCTAAGCAATTCATCCACCGTCAACTTACCATCCTTTAGGTCTAAAACCCCTGCAATAGCCTTACCTCCACTGGCCCCTATATCTATGGCCAGTAAGACGACTACCTCCATGCCCACGTCACTTATTGTTCATATACTTCTCAACTATTGGCAGTATACCCAACTCCTTAAGCGTTTCAATGGTGGGTATCCCATCCTTATCCCACCCCATGTAGCTGTAGTACTCGTCAAGCATAGGCTCAAGCTCAACCACCTGGCCCTTGGCGCCACCCTCGCTTAACGGCTCCTTAAGGAATCTCTCAGGTAATGTGTCGTCCCTTCTACTTATGCCATTTATGACGTTAAACATCCTCTTCAAAGTGAATATACGCCTACCCGCCGTTAAAAGGTCTTGAAGCGTCTTCCTTCTGCCAGTTACAAGGGTGTACATCCCGGCTAGGTGGAGTGGTGGTATGCTTATGAACTTGCATATTACCAGTGATTCAAGAACCTCATGCCAAGTCTCCATTGTGGCCACTATACGCCCCTTGCCCATGTACGAAACCCTATCGTACCTCTCGTAGATCTTGAGGTCCGTGATTCTCTCACCTTGCTCAATCCTGAATGTTAAACCCTGCAGGTGGTCAGCCCCCCTATTTGATGTTGCGTATTGCAACCCCATGCCCTTAAAGGCCCTTGGGTCATGCATGGGCATTTCAGTGCCCTTAACGTGCATGCAGTACTTCTCAGTGCCCCTGCCTATCGCCCTCGATGCCATGCGGCATCCCTCACCAAGTAGCTTACCGAAGCCCTCACGCCTACCTATCATCTCAATTAGCTTAAGCACGGTCTCCTTATCACCCCACTTAAGCTCTAACCCACCTGTATCATCCTTAGTCAATAGGCCCTTTTCAAAGCTCTCCATGGCCCAGGCTATGGTGACTCCGGTGGATATGGTATCTATGCCGTACTTGTTGCATAGGTCATTGGCCTTGATTAGGTATTCCGGGTCATCTATCATTAGCATTGAGCCGAGTGAGGCTATGGTCTCGTACTCAGGCCCCCTACCCTTAACATTATTGACCTCGACGTACTTCCAGCAGTGTATTGGGCATGCCCAACAGGCCCTATGAGCTTTAACAAGGCCCTTCTCCCTAAAGGCCCTACCGCTTATGTTGTATACGTTATCCCACTTGCCAACCGTGAAGTTCTTTATAGGCATATCACCGTACTCGTAGAATTCCTCAACCTCACCCGCTGTGCCGTATATCGAGTATATTTGGGTTGTGGGGTAGGATAGTATGTAGGGTAGTAGCCTATTTATATTGCTCCTAAGCCTCTCAGGCTCCTTAACCTTAACCTGTCCACTGCCCTTAACGGCAATGGCCTTAAGGTTCTTAGAACCCATGACAGCACCCATGCCTGTCCTACCCGCAACCCTAGGTCCATCCGGGGTTATGTCGGAGGCTATTATGGCGTACCTAGCTAGCTTCTCGCCGGCTGGGCCTATTGCCGCTACGCGGACCACCTTATCGCCGAGCTCCTCCTTGATCCTAAGGTCTGTTTCAACTGTTGTTAAACCCCAGTACCTGGATGCGTCACGTATCTCAACCTCGCCATCATGCACGTACAGGTAGACTGGGTTACTGGACTTACCCTTAATTATGATGCCGTCGAACCCAGCCCTCTTCAATTCAACACCCCAGAAGCCTGATGCGTGAGCCTCACCCCAAGCCATGGTTAGGGGTGATTTAGCGGCAACAACGTAACGCCCACTGCACTGCACCATTGTCCCAGTTAACGGCCCAGTCATGAAGATTAGCACGTTATCGGGGCTGAATGGCTCAACCCTGGGATCCATTTCATCGAAGATGAGCTTGGTGGCTAACCCAATGCCGCCTATGAACATGTCGGCGTCCTCCTCCTTCAAATCCCTAACCCTAACCCTGCTGCTGGTTAAGTCAACCTCCAGTATCTTACCCATGTAACCAAACCAATCAACCACACCACTCACCTAACCCTGGAAGTAAAGCTTCATGTACAGTTCAACGTCCTTCTCCGGTATTACAGGTGGCTCCTTACCCAGCGCCATGGCTACGAATTGGGCCGTGGCAACCTCCTCAAGGGTCTCCACTATGGCCTCAGCCTCAAGTAAATTGGCTCCAAGGCCAACCACGCCGTGGTTCATCAGTATTATGGCGCGTGCACCCTTAAGTGCAGCATCAGCCACGAGTTTGGCTAACTGGTCTGTTCCAGGGAAGGCGAAGGGGACGACCTCAACCCTCCTAAGGGTCATGACTGCCTCTACGGATATTGGCTTCAGGTTAACGCCAGCTAGGGCTAGGCCCAGTGTGACTGGGTTGTGTGCGTGTATGACGGCGTTCACGTCCGGCCTAACCCTATATATTGCCGCGTGGAAGGGTGTCTCCGTTGATGGCCTAAGGACACCCTCAATGACGTTGCCATCCAGGTCAACCTTAACTAAGTCATCAACGTTGACGTTGCCCTTAAAGACCCCACTGGGTGTTATCCAAAACTCGCTGGCCCCAGGGACCCTTGCACTTACATTACCTCCAAGTGCCGACACTAGGCCCCTCTCATACAGTGCCCTCATTACACGTGTGATCTCCTGCTTAATCTCATCCTCACTAACCAAGCCTGCACCCTCCTCCCCTGATGACATAGCTTGAAGTTAGCCTTAGGTTGTATATAAATATTATAAATTAGTAATTATCAGGACCTAACATGTTAGGTCCGCATGAGGGATTAGTAATGGTGACTTAACTTAACCAAGGCTTAAATACGTGCGGTGGACTCGCATCTATGGAGCTTACGGGTTCAGCCCTACTTGGTAAGATCTACGGCGGATTAATGGGTAAGAACATTGGTGGTAGCTTAGGAACACCCTATGAGAGGGGGTTTGGGCAGGATGACTTAATTGAGGTTAAGCTTGAACACAGGCTATACCCTAATGACGACTTTGAGGTTCAGATGGCTTGGTTAAGGCTGATTGAGGATAGGGGGCTTAACATAAGTGAACATGACTTGGCGCAATGCTGGCTAGACTGCATACACTACAACTGGGATGAGTACGGCTTCAGTAAGAGGAACCTTAGGCTAGGAATACTACCACCGATGTCTGGGTTCTTCAATAACTGGTTTAGGCACTGCATGGGCTCGCCCATTAGGTCTGAGGTGTGGGCCATGATTGCCCCAGGCCTACCTGACGTTGCAGCCACGTACGCCTTCATGGACGCCATAGTAGACCATGGGGGTGGTGAATCGGTCTACGGCGAAGTCTTCAACGCAGTGTTGGAGTCCATGGCATTCGTGAGCAGTGATCTGAAGAGACTTATCGAATACGCCTTAAGCTACATACCCGAATCCAGCATGACCCATAAGACCATAACCATAGCCCTGAGGGCTCATGAGGAAGGACTTAACCTTAAGGAGGCAAGGAGACTCATAATTGAATCCGCCCCACCTGAGTATAGGAGGATAGCCCAATACTCCCCAATCAACCTCGGCTTCGAGGTGCTCGGCCTACTCTACAGCAATGGTTTCGAGGATGCCATGGTTAAGACCATTAGCCTTGGCTACGATACTGACTGTACAGCAGCTACGGTCGGCGCAATATTGGGCATTATGTATGGTAGGGACTACATACCACCAGACTACGCCAAGGTTTACGAGGAAGTAATGACCAATGAGTCGTGGGGCGGTGTGTCCAATATTAGGGCTAGTAGGACCGTCTCTGAACTGGCTAATAGAATCATTAAAATTACCTACAGGTTACTGTCCAGCCAGGGCGGTAGGGTCTTTATTGATAGGAACGGGAACGTGGATTGGCTTATTGACCCATTCACAGTAAAGCCCAGTGGGCCGTGGCTTAACTATAAGCCCAATTCATGGACCCTTAGGTTCACGGGCCTTGAGGCAACGGTGGAGTACCCTAATGGCCCAGTGCTTAAGCCCGGTGTTGAGTTGCCCATAGTGGTTACTATTAGGAACCTTAGGTTGAACCCACTGAACCTAAGTTACATTGTGCATGGGGCTGTTTCGGTTTTCTTGATTGTTTGTAGTGTATGTATTTATTGATGCCTGAGTCCTTTTAGGGCTATTGAGTAGGCTGATGCTGTGTGTTTGTCTAGCCTGTATTTTCTCATTAGTTCGTCGTGTTCTTTGGAGTTTGTTGTTCCCCTTGGGTTCACGTATTTGGTCTCTATGCTGTATAGTGGTGCCTTCATGGCTATTTTCTCGATGATCGTGCTTCTGAAGGTCATGACTTTATAGTTATAGTTTTCATGCTTCCTATCGCCACTCCTAACCCACATTAGCCTCAGCCTACCGAGAACCTCCGGGTTTTCTAGGAACAGTGTCTTAACACCGTGATGGTAGGCGTAGTTAAACATCTCATGTATCCTCATGCCAATGATACTCCATGCACTATGCCTACTGAAGCCCTTCCTAGAAGCCTCACTGAACCAAAACGTTTTGTGGTCAATGAGTTCACCATCCTCATCAATAATCGCCAAGTTGATTCTATCCGAATTAACGTCAACACCACCAAGTAGCCTACCAGCGTTACGCCTATGTTTAGACATGTGTTCGTAGTAGGCATCCACCGGTATTGTTACTTGAACCTCACCGTGAAGCCACAATTGGTTATTCCTAACGCCAACACCATCAATCACGACTCTTCCCATGTACCCAACACGCTTGGTGGTGATTGCACCTAGGAGCTTCTCGTAACTCCTCGGCACGGTTGGTTTAACAACAACCCTATCAATTAACCCATTAAACCTAATTGTCGTAACGTGGAACTCATGATTAGGCTTTAGGGTAATGCTCCTACTCGGGTACTCCAACTCACTCTGCTGGAACATCAACCAATCACCCAACTCAACACCCCTAAAATCAATACCTAATGCTCTGCAAGACTCGTAAACACCCATCACCAGCGTCACTGCACCGTCAGCATACCTACGATTCGGAATAACCCCATAGGCACTTTCCCTAAACGCATTCACCCAACCAACCTTAGTACTAGGTAAGGAATTGCATCTGCTTCGCTAGAGACAAGACCCTATGAGCAGCCACCCTAAACAACCAAGCCGTTGACAGCAACTCCCCAGCCACATCACCATCAACATTAAACGGTAACCTAATGGTTATCCACAAAGGGATATCCCCCATTAAATTTAAAAACCTAACTCAGCACCCTTTATTAGTTACCCTGGGTTTCCAAGATCCGTAGCGGCAAGGAACCCCCGGCGACAGGGCGGGAGCCACCGCGGTGAGCGGCCCCAGGGAGACCGTCGAGAAGGAGACGGCGGATCAACCACCGCCTCCGGAGAGACGGTTAATCCTAAGGCGTACCAGGTTAACCCAGTTAACGGTGGTTTAATTGCCCAGCCTGGCTTGGAGGCTAGGGTTGAGTTTAGGGTTAGGCTAATCGACCTGGATGAATTGGGCGCCGTGGAGCACCCAGTGATTCAATTCACGGCTACTGATTCACCTGAATCCGTAAACGTAACCCTGACCATATTACCCCCGGTGGTTTGGTTCATAAACAGGGTTGATGAGTCCGATGAGGATGTGGAAAGGTGGATTAATGATGCCCTAGCCGGTGACTGGGGGGTCATTTATAGGGATGGCTATGACCTGGGCCTGGAGGATTTAATATCCAAGGGTCAATCAATGGCCCTGGTGGGCTTTATTCACAACCCAGGTGACACGAGAATAATCCACGTGGGTGTACCTAACAATGCACCGTACGTTAAGCTTTGGTTTAATGGGGAGCCCCTACTTGAGTCTAAGGAGAAGTATATACTTAGGCCCAATTACGATGGCGATGGTAGGAACTACATTGATGCATTAATGAGGCATGGGTGGAATACCGTGGCCATAAAGATTAAGCGTGTTGATGAGCCCGTGAGCGCCCACTTCATAATGAGTGAGTCGGGGAAGCAACTACATAGGGGTTTGACTGACGTTACCCAGCACAGGAAACCTAAGTTAACTGCCTGAATGCGTATTCGGGCTCTGAGGATGGTCTTAAACCCTCCTGGCCAGCCTGCTTCCTAATATCATTGATAGTCCAGAGCAGGAGGATTATGAGGAAGACTAGGGCTGCGAGCGCTATGTAGAAGCTTGTTTCATTAGGCGTCAGGTATATGAATGATATGCCCAGTAGGACCAGTAGGCTAAGTATTATACCGTAGACTGCCTTGCCTATCTCAGGGTGCATTAAAAACACCCATTTCTAATGTTTTTAATATAACCAGCAAGCAACCCACGTATTACCAACCTTCTTAAGCGGGGGCCTCTCCCTAGTGCACCTATCCATGACGAAGGGACATCTGTCACTGAACTTACAGCCAGGCGGTGCCCTGAGTGGGTTGGGTGGATCAAGGCTCCTCAGCTTCATGACCTTCTTACTCCTTGACTTGGCTGGGTCGGGTTCAGGTATTGCGGAGAGTAGGGCCTGTGTGTATGGGTGTAGTGGGCTTTCAAGCATCTCCTTGGCGAGTCCAAACTCCATTATTGAACCCAGGTACATGACGGCTGCCCTACCCCTCTCACCAGCCATGTAGTATGCCATACCCAGGTCGTGGGTTATGAATAAGATGCTTAGGTTCATCTCCTTTTGGACCGATAGCAGTAGGTCTAGGACCTCAAGCCTAAGTGAGGCGTCAAGCATGGTGACTGGCTCATCCGCGACCACGAACTCAGGTTTAACAAGCAGTGCCCTAGCTATGGAGACCCTCTGCCTTTCACCACCACTAAGCTCAAACGGGTACTTGTTAATGTAGGCCTTTGGGTTAAGGCCAACACCCTCAAGGGTCTCGAAAATAGCCTTCTCCTCCTCAGCCTTACTGTGAACCAGTTTATTAGCCCTCAATGGGACAGCCAATATGTCGTAAACGGTCTTATACGGGTTAAGGCTTGAGTATGGGTCCTGGTGTATGTACTGGGATTTAAGCCTATAGACCCTATACTCCTCATCAGTCATCGTTGATACGTCCCTGCCGTGGAAGTATATCCTACCCGTCGTCGGCTTGTATAAACCAACCAGCGTCTTACCCAGGGTGGTTTTACCACTACCTGACTCACCCACAACAGCCAGTGTCTCACTCCTATTCACGGTTATGTTAATGTGATCAACTGCGTATAGGTCTTTCTTACTGAACATACTCCCAACCTTAAACACAACCGACAGATCCTCAGCGGCTATGACAACATCCTCACCGTACTTCCTCTCAGGGCCCTTCACGCCAGCCATCCTAGATAGGTGGCCTATGTATATTGGACAATTCATGTAATCGAACACGCAGTACCAGCCAAGTGGGTTCACTGACCTCTGGGTTATGCCACACACGTAGCCCTGGGGGGTTCTCTGTAGGTATGGGCAGACCGGGGCTGGGCCCCTTGGGCTACCTTGGCTTGGATTACTCACTGGTGGTCACCTTAGCCAACTGCTGCTGGAGTACGCTTGCCTTTATGCATGATGAGTAGTGGCCTGGTTCAACCTCCACGAGTTTCATATCAGCATCAGAGCACTCGATGGATGCGAATGGGCACCTGTCTATGAATGGGCAACCCCTATTATTAGTCTTCGCCGTGATACCGGCGGGCTTAAGCCTAATTATCTTCTTGCCTATTGCCGGGAAGGAGTTTATGAGCATGAGCGTGTATGGTGAGTATGGGCGTGAGTAGACGGTGAATATTTCACCAATCTCCATGACGTAGCCCTTGTATAGGACCAGTAACTTATCGGCTACATCAGCAACCACGGATAGGTCATGGGTGATTAGTATTATGCCTACGTCACGCTCCTTACGCAGATCCTTAATTAACTCAAGTATCTGCCTCTGGGTTAAGGTGTCTAGGGCTGTGGTTGGCTCGTCAAGTATGATTATGTCTGGGTTCAACATCAGGGCTAGGGCTATCATAACCCTCTGTTTCATGCCGCCTGACAATTGATGCGGATACGACCTCAGCACCCTAGCTGGCTCAAGCCTAACTGAACGCAGCAACTCAGCCGCTATCTTAAGGGCCTCCTCCTTATCTATGCCGTGCGCCTGCGCCGTATCTACAAAGTGATCCTTAACTGTTAGTAATGGGTTCAGCGAGTTCATTGCACCCTGGAAAACTATTGATATCTTACCCCACCTGTACCTAATCCTCCTAATCTCACTTTCAGGTATGGAGAGCACATCATCGATTGTGTTGCCATCCCTACTATACAGGGTAGCTTTACCTGACACCACGGCGTTATTAGGGAGTAGCCTCATTAGTGCTAGGGCAACTGTTGTCTTGCCGCTGCCCGATTCACCAACTATACCCAGTATTTCATGCCTATGTAACTCAAACGTAACGTTTTTAACTGCCTCAACGTCGAAGGTGGCTGTCCTATAGGTTACGTTCAGATCCTTAACGGATAGCACCACCGAGGACATGCTCTCACCTGGCGGTAGCCCTACGCCTGCTGGCTAATTTAATTTCTACCTCCCTCCTCCTCTTGGGGTCGAAGACGTATACTGAGGCGTTTGCGAAGTAGACGAAGCCCATTAGTATTATCGTCTGTATGACTATGAGTATTACAACAGGTATCGTACCCGTCGGTGAGAATATTGCTGCTTCTTGGTAGAATGCGTTACCCATTATTGCCCCCCAGTTTATGTTGCTGTATGGTATTAGTCCTAGGAATGCTAGGCCCATTGCACCATAGAACCCACCAACGATGCTTAACATGAAGTTCATGACTATGTATGGCGTTATGGCAGGCATTATGTCGTTTGCTATTATTGATAGTGAGTTTAGGCCTAGTAGCCTCGACGCCTCAACGTAATCCCTATTCTTAGCACTCAAGGCAGCAGCCCTAATCGACCTGGCTAAGCCAGCCCAACTCAAAATACCTAAAATGAATCCCAGTATGACTGGGTTACCGGATCTGAATATAACGGCTAGAATCAGCCAAAGGGCGAACGTTGGTATTGTTAGCAGTAGGTTAAAGGCGAAGTTCAAAGCCTTATCGGTGAAGCCACCTAGGTAACCAGCTAGTAACCCTAGGAATGTACCTATAGTCACCTGGAGTATACCAGCTATTGCGCCTATTTCTAGGAAGTATCTTAGTCCCCATATTATGTCGAGCAGTAGTGGTATGCCTAGGTAGTCTGTACCTAGTATGTACCATGGTGATGGTTTTAGTGTTGGTGGTATGAATTGTAGTGCTACGTTGCTCCACTTTGGCCCTGGGTATGGGAATAGTGGTGCTGCTAGGGCTAGGGCTACTACGAAGACTGTTAAACCAAACCCAACCTTACCCTGGCCAGTACTCGTGAAGATGACTATTGAAACATACAACTGATGCAGGAAATCAACAACCCTATTAACAACCCTCCTACCAAGAGGAACAGAAACACCCATCATACACCCCTCACCCTAGGATCAATCAAACCATAAGTAACATCAGCAATAAAATTACCCAAAACAACAGCAATAATAATAATGAGGAATGCGCCTATGGTTAGTAGGTAGTCCCTTGACCCGGAGCCTATGGCTAACACGTAGCCTAGTCCAGGTATTGCAAAGGTTGACTCTATGAATATGCTGCTACCGAACAATAAACCATACGAGTAGAGTAGCGCAGTTAACTGGGGTAGCAGGGCGTTCTTGCCTATGTAGGTGAAGGTTATCCTCTTATCAGGTAGGCTCCTAGCCTTTGCCACCAGTACGAAATCCTCGTGAGTAATGCTTATTGCAAGGCTCCTGGTGCCGAAGACCCAGCCTGGGAATATCACCAAGTAATACGTGAGTAGTGGCAACGCCAGGTGCCTCATTACGTCGAGTATGAACTTAGCCGTGAAGCCAGGGGTCACGTTTGATGAGTAGGCACCCGCTATTGGGGCTATCTTAAGCAGCACGCCGAATATTATTATGAGTATTAGGGCGAGTACGTACGCCGGTATTGACTGAAAGAATGATAGTGAACCATTTATCAACGCATCCACTATACCTGTCTTTGAGGCCGCGTAAAGCCCCAGTATGTAGCCTGTGGCGAAGGCCAGTGTTAATGAGACAGCCACGAGTAGTATGGTCCAGGGGGCCGCAGTGGCTATTATCTTAATGACCGGAGCCCTGTATATTAATGAGTAACCTAGGTTACCGTGGAACACATTCCACATGTAGCCAGCCCAACTGACTATTGGGTTAACATTTGGGTTGTAGCCGGCTAAGGCTGCGGCCATTATCTTAGCCTGCTCATATGGTATACCCCTCTGCAGCAGGCCAACTAAGATTATCTGGTATGGGTTACCCGGCATTGCGTGTATTAGGAAGAAGGATATGCTTATGGCGAAAATCAGCTCGGCAATCACGATAGCCACGCTCTTAACCGCCCATATAGACGTATTTATAATATCCCTCCTCGCCATATACTATTTCTAACCACTTCCCTATATAAATTTTTCCCGTAGGGCATCATTAGGTGAATAAACCGTTATCTTTTAGCGTAATCTTTACCTAAGTAAATAAATAAATGTGCTACTTAAAATCAAGAAAACACTAGTGATCACGCAAATAGGCTTAACATGCCCCTATATACCATATATATGCATCCGGTGAATTACATCATGATCCACATGGGCGCTGAATCTTCAACACCTTGGATTTGGCTTTCATTTGCAAAAAGTTAATATATGTGTATTGCAAATTGGGTGTACATGAGTTATACTGCTCATGTTTTAAGGAGGCACCTACCCATACTGGCCTTCATATCAATCCTAACCATGTACGTCGAGATGGCCGTACTACCATCAATCTACAGGATTGAGGAGGAGTTTAGTGTTTCAGCCATTGTAAATTATACATCAACAATTATTTGTGGATAATTGTAATTACGTGGTCTATGTATCATGATGCAAAGGTTTTTAAGTCTGTGCGTCTTAGCGAAAGTGGTGCCCTGTGAGGGGTTTGTCCGCCAAGGGAGTAGGCGGATCCCTGAGGGTGCATATCATAGGGCTTTGAAAGCAGAGGCTGAGGTTGTTGATGGTAATCTGAGTGATTTGCTTTGGGATTTGACTCTCTATAGGCATGCTATGCAAAGAATCGTGGATGCTTTATGGGACTTAGACAGGGTTCCAAATAGGTCTCAGATGCACCAGTTATTCTACCAATTACTCAGAAGCTATGGATTCAGAGCCCACGTTGCTAGAAACATCTACGACTATGCTCTAGCCCTAGTGAAAGCCACCAAAAGTAACAATGGGAGTAGGCCAGTCCTTAGGAGACTCTCGGCGAGGCTAGACTACCAAGACGCTAAGGTTGAACTGGACAAGGGCATTGTTAAGGTTATTTTGAGGGATAAATGGTATGCCCTAAGGCTTAAACACAGGAGGGAGTACATGGAGAGGTTCAAGAGCCTTAAATGGAAGGAGGTTCACGTAAAGTACGAGAACAGTAAGCTGTTTGTAAGCGTAATATTTGAATTCAAATACCACCCCTACGTACCTAGGAACATAATAGCCCTGGACATTAACTTGAAAACAATCGTCGCCTACAATGGCTTTGGTGTTAGGAGGTTTAAGACTAGGTTCACTGATGCTTTGAGCAAGAGGAGGCGTGCTGAGGAACTGCAAAGGAAGTACCCCAAAAGGTGGAGGTTTAACAAGAGGATTCTTTAGGATAAGTAGCCTTCACAGAAGGTCTAGGAGTATTGTTGTTGATTGGAGTTGGAAGTTCGCAAGGCAAATAGTCATGAAGGCTTTGAAACATGGGTATGCAATTGCCCTTGAGGACCTTAATGGGCTTAGGAAAAGGGCAGGCAACGTGAGTGACGTTGTTGCCTGGAAGTTCACGATGTTCGCATACAGGAGATTGCAGCACGCAGTAATTGCAAAGGCGATTGAATACGGTGTGCCTGTAATAATTGTGAATCCCAGAGGCACCTCAAGTGTGTGCCCAATATGCGGCCATAAGTTAACATACATCCACAGACTCGCTATCTGTGAAAGGTGCAGTTTCATTGCTGATAGAGACACCGTGGGAGCAATGAACATCTGGTTGAGGGCTTTACGAGTTTTACATGCGCATGCGGGGGCATGTTGGTCACCCCCAAGCGCTCCCCCAATGAACAATGAAACCAGAGGGAGGGGGAGAAAACAAATGAGGGGATGAGGATGAGGACAACAAAGTAATCACAAATAATCACAACCACCCACCAGACCCGAACCCTCTGAGGTGTCGTGGGTTTTATCAGCCGAAACCCTGGGTGGCTTAGCCTTAGCCGTCTCTCCGGAGGCGGTAGAGGTGTTAAACCTCCACCGTCTCCTTCTCGACGGTCGCCCCAGGCCCCCTCACCGCAGTAGCTCCCCACCCGTCGCCGGGGGTTCCCAGCCTCTGCGGGTCTCGGAAACCCAGGGTAACCGGTTAATGGTGTTGGGGATGGGTTAATAAACCCACCGTCTCACCACCAGTGGTGATAAACACCACGAATAATCACGAAAACCGAAACAGCTTCAGTGATAGGTAAGTTGGCTGATGAGTACGGTAGGAAGAGGATACTAATGATGATACTAGTGATATATACTGTTTCAGTGTTGTTCACGAGCATCTCACCGAACTTCACGGTGCTTATTGTATTTAGAGCTTTACAGGGTATTGGATTAGCCATAAATCCAATAGCCTGCACCATACTGAGGGAGAGGTTACCCAAGGAGCAGTTGCCCATGGCCCAAGGCGTCATAGCGTCCACATTCGCCATAGGTGGAGCCGTTGCCTTACCCATAGGTGCGTTTATAGCGCAGTACTATGACTGGCAGACTGTTTACTGGACTGCGCTGCCACTGTTAATAGTGGCTACGGTGGCCGCATATAGGCTATTACCTGACTCAAGGGGGAGCGTCGTTAAGGAGTCCATTGACCTGGTTGGGTTGATTCAGTTATCGCTCAGCTTCCTAATAATTGGACTGGCCTTAACGTACACCCATCAGGTTGGCTGGACTTCACCAATAACCATAACCGGCATTACCATAGGGCTAGTCATACTTGGCACATTCCTTAGGCACTCAAGGAGTGTCGTAAACCCCATAATTAGCATTGAGGATTTCTCCAACCCAAACGTAGCCGTGCCATTGCTGGCATCCTTCGTGTCGGGCTTTGGGCTATTCCTCCTGTTTCAAGCCTTAGTCTACCTCTTTGAGTTGCCTAGGCCGGTTGGCTTCGGCATGGACATATTGTCCACCGGCCTAACGCTGGCGCCCATAAGCATCATAATGCTCATTGTGGAGCCGGCCTTCGGTTCATTAGCAGGTAGGGTTGGGGTTAAGCCCATATTGATAACCGCACCATTAATAGCGGCGCTTGGGTCACTGGCGTTAGCGGTAATGGTCCTGGACTACTCCATCACAGTGGCGGACGTTATGCTAGTCCTAGTCATCACGTTAATAGGTATAGGTGGTATGATGGTGAGTAGGATAACGCTACTAATGATGTCAGCCCCTGAGAGGAGGCTAGCCACCATAACCGGGACCAACACCACGATGAGACTGATGGGCAATACCCTCGGCCCTGTCTTCGCAAGCTCAATTCTGGACACCTATAAGCAAGGCGTCTTGGTTGGTATGGTTAGTAACCTACCTATACTGTACATGGTTCCCTCAAGGACCGCGTTCTACTACATCTTCATCTCATCCGCAGTCACGTCAATAGTAACGGCGTTGATGGCGGTGCGCATTAGGGAGACTGTTAGGGGTGTTGCTGAAGCTAGAATAAGTACCGTATTGCGGGTATAGAGACCAGTATTGAGGAGACCATTAACGTTAGCCATAGGCCGTACTCCCTATTCTTGACCACCTGGTAGCCGTCGAGGGGTGGTATTGGTAGTGAGTTGAAGATGGCCAGTATGGAGTTGATTATGTACGTTATGCGGAGGGTGAATAGTAGGGTGCCGGCTACTGATAGTGAGGCAGCGTAGAAGGCTGCGGCCATTAGGACATTAGCCCCCGGCCCCGCTAAGGCTATCAATGCCCTATATCTACTGCTCTCTCTGCCCAGTATGTTGGGTCCAATAGCCACTGCGCCGGGTGCACCCATCATGAATGGTGTCCTGGCTGCGAAGCCTATTAGAGCCGTCAACATGAGCATGACTAAGCCGTACCTGACGAGCCTGAAGCACGCTATGTAACCTAGGCTCCTGGCCACGTATCTGTGCATTAACTCATGAGCCATGAATGCTGTTAGGGAGACTAATATGGAGGCCAGTGTGACGGGTACTATTAGGCTGGGGTTAATTATCCAGTACCAGGATAGGAGCAGGAATGAGGCCAGGAAGACCCCTAGCCCCGAGATGACGATATCCCTACGTTCAAGTAGGCACAGGCTCACCCCAACCCCCACCAGCCTTTACACCTCTAAATAAAAACTTTGTTAACCCACACCACCCCCATAGGGTTAAATAGGGTTAACTAGTAGTCCTTAGGATCCTTGCAGCACTTCAAAGTAGCCTAGTCACCTTAACCAGGTTTTGCCTAGCCAAATCCTCAGCCCAAGGTGGTAGCCTCAGGTTCTCTAGGACTGAGTTTACTAGTTGCTCCACTTGGCTGCATTCGTACTCATCCTCAATCTGCTCCCTGCATAACTTAACCAGGTACTTGCACCTCGCCTCAAAGAGGCTCCTACTCATCCTTATCCTAACGCACTCATGATTGTAAGTGTACCCCAGCTTAAGATCCCTGAGGTGTAGGTATAGGTGGGCCGCCGCCCTACCCAGGTCCATTAAGCCCGGCTTAACGTAAAGGCCCTCCTTAACGGCGTAGCAGCTTTCCCTACCCATGTATATGTTAGCCATACTGAAACACCGCCACGGAAACTTAAATGCTTAATTCAACCCTTTTAACTCCTCTAGACTTGAGGAATACGGGCTTCCAAGGCCTTGGAGTTTACCTCTATTGGGCTTACTAAGCAGTTTGCTTGGTTAATTAATCAATATTATGATTAGGCGTAATGCAATTATTTCGCATAAGGAATAATACACCCTAAAGGGTAGTTTCCTTCGGTGCCATTAAACTGGTGCTGATTGTGCCAGCTTCCGGTTAATCCGTAATGTTAATTAAACTAACACAGATCTAATTCACCATGGGCAATGATGTTGCCAGTGTAATTAACTGGTGCGACTTAGTCATTGAGGTACTTGATGCTAGAGATCCCTTAGCAACTAGGAACGTGTTGGTGGAGAGGATGGCGGATAGGAAAGGTAAGTTGCTTATACTTGCCGTTAATAAGGCTGACCTAGTCCCAATGAGCGTGTTAAGGATGTGGAAGGCGTACTTAAGTAGGGACAGGCCCACCGTGTTCCTCAGCGTTAAGAAGAGGCTAGGCACCAGGATGCTTATAAGGGCCATTAAGGCTAATGCACCCAGGCTACCCGTTAAGGTGACTGTGGTTGGTTACCCGAATGTGGGTAAATCCTCGATAATAAACTACCTTAAGGAAAGGGCCGTGGCCTCCGTTAGCCCAGTGCCCGGGTGGACCAGGAGTACGCAGGTGTATAGGGCTAAGAGATGGCTAATCGTGGCAGATACCCCTGGGGTGTTCAGCAACGCTGATTCCAAGGATGACTCACTCCTAGTGATTAGGGGTCTACTTAACCCTGATAGGGCAGATGACGTGGTGACGCCTGTCGTAAGCTTCATTAAAAGGGTGTTAAGCCTAAACCCAGGCGCCTTTAGGGATACTTACGGTGTTGATGCACAGGACCCATTGACCATACTTGAGTGGGTTGCCAGGAGGAGGGGATTCGTACTGAAGGGCGGTGGGTTGAACCTTACGGAGGCCGCTAAGGCTGTTGTTAGGGACTGGTTTAACGGTAAGTTAATATATTATTACCCACCACCGGTAGGTGAACATGAAGAAGGTAAGGAGACTAATCCCGGTGGTTAAGAGGGTTCCTGTGGACCCGGTTAAGTACTATGAGGCCATGGGCGAGTTAATGCTCAGCCTTATGACTGGTAGATCCGTGCAGGTCATAATGCAGCAGTCGGGTAACGTTAGGCTTGTTAAGAACATTGAAGGTAAGCCGATAATGATCAATAGCGTTAATGACCTTAGGCTCTTCGCAGCCCAGGGTGGGTTGGACTTCATGGCCTCCGTTAGGCCCATTGGCTCAGATAAGGTTGATGTACTCGTGGCTGATGTCAAAGTTAAACAAACCATGTTCAACACGCCGGAGGGTTACCTAGTCATGCACCTGGCCTCAAACGCCGTTAAGGTGGGCTTCGAGGCCGTTGGCATAAGCAACGTGTTAATGTACTTCGACGGCATGAACGGCTTCAAGGTACTTGCCAGGTTAACAGGAGATGGAGGTGTGGAGCTTAAGGACGCCACAAGACTACTTGGGATAATCATTGACGCTGCGCAGAGGGCCTTAAAGAGGTTCAGCAGGTTCAGCGGCCTAATGGGTGACGTAACCCTGGGCATAAACACCCTGAGTAAGGTTAAGGTGTTTAGGGTGCCTCTATCAATACACTGGTCAACCAAGTTATCCGCAATACCAGTGCCACGCTTCTGTGTTAAGAACTTCTCCCTAATGGATGCGGAGCCCATTAGGGTCATGGGTGACCCAAGCCCCTACTCATTTATGGCAAGCGTTAAGGTAAACTCCGTGGACATTAATTCACTGCTAGCCAATGAGGACTATGTACTAACCTATAGGGTTAAGGCCCACATACTCAGTAACCTAAGACTCGAGTGTTGAACGGTTAGCTTAATAACTCCCAGCCCCACTCAACTGAAGATGAGGATTAGGGCAGTGACCGTGTTCACGGATGACCTGGCATCATTACCCAACCTGCTGGATAGGGTTAACGCCGCCATAGACGCCGTAACCTCTAAGTATGGTGTCAGGGTTTTAACCAAGAGGGTCACTTTACCCTTCACAGGCAGTATTGAGGCAGCTAGGGAGGGGCTAAAGGCCCTAAAGTCCACAGCGGCTAGGAGGGGTTACGTGTACTCGGGTTTAAGTCTCATGGAGCCTGCAGACCCATTAACCATAGTTAAGTTGATTAGGGAGTACGACACATACTCCATGATTTGGATGCCCGAGTACGATGATGAATTAGCCGACTTCTACACTGAGGTGCTTAAGGCTATGGCCTCTAACTCGCCTCTTGACGCCAGGAAACTAGCTGTGCTGGTCGGTGACCTACTGGAGACCCCATATTACCCAGCCTCAGTTAACGTTAAGGGTGGGGTTGGGTTATCAATAGCCCTCCTCTACGCCTCAGACCTAATTGGGAGTGGTGCTAATGTTCAGAGGAGGATTAGGGAGATTGTCGGTAAGGCTAGTGAAATTGGCGAGGAGTTGAGTGAACTGGCTGGTGTCGAGTATAGGGGGGTTGACGCATCCCTATCACCCTGGGGCCAGGACTCGGTGGTTAAGTTGGTTGAGGATTTGGGTAACTTGAGGTTCGGTGAACTGGGGACAATGGCCACTATAAGTCTCCTAAACAGGCTCATAGGCGAATTACCATTCAACAAGACCGGTTTCAACGAGGTTATGCTGCCCTTAGGCGAGGATGAGCTACTTAAGGATAGGTTCAACGAAGGCTCCATGGACCTCTTCAAGTTGATCTCATACACCCAGGTCTGCGTGGCTGGGGTTGACATGATTCCGATACCCACCGGTGAAGTCAACCTAGTTAAGAGACTGCTCTTAGACCTATCGGAGCTGGTTAAGGTTAAGGGTAGGCCACTGGGGGTTAGGTTGATCCCAGCCAGGGGCAGCAGCATTGACCTTGGTGAGGACTTCGGCAGGGCACCCGTGGTCAGCCTCACCAATGGCCGTGTTGTTAAGTAGCTAATTTAGTTGACAGTAGTTTATTTAAGCAATATAGTCTATTATAGGTTACGTTTTAATAGCTGAGGGCCGCCTAGGGCTTTATGCCCAACTGGTACTGGGACATTAAACCCAGCGGCGTACCTAGGATTATTGTTGAGCCGCCTGGGCCCAATGCACTAAGGGTTGTTGAGAGTGATGAGACGCTGTTGATGCAGTCCTTCAGCAGGTGGTACCCATTAGTGGTTAGGAGGGGGTTCGGCCCAGTGATTGAGGATGTTGACGGTAACCTGTACATAGACTTCAACGCCGGGATAGCGGTCATGAATGTTGGGCACTCCCACCCCAGGGTGATAAGGGCCATTAAGGAGCAGGCCGATAAATTCACCCACTACAGCCTAACGGACTTCTACTACGAGTTAGCCGTTAAACACGCCTCAATGCTGATGGAGATAGCCCCAATAAGCGGCCCTAAGAGAGTCTTCTACACGAACTCGGGCACGGAGTCCATAGAGGGTGCGCTTAAGGTGTCTAGGGGTTTCTTCAGGAACCAGAGGCCGTACGTAATGGCATTCCTAGGGGCCTTCCATGGGAGGACCTACGGTTCAATGTCCCTAACGGCCAGTAAACCCATCCAGAGGTTTGGGTTTAACCCAATGATGCCCAATGTAATCCATATACCCTACCCATACCCCTACAGGTGCCCCTTCGGTAAGGGGCTTAGCGAGGAGGAGTGCGGTGAATCGGCTTTGTCATACATTGAGGATTGGATCTTCGGCAGGTTAGTTGACCCGAGTGAAGTGGCCGCCGTCTTCATAGAACCCATCCAGGGTGAGGGGGGTTACGTGGTACCGCCTAGGAACTTCATGAATGGGTTGAGGAAATTGACGAGGGATAACGGCATACTCCTCGTCGCCGATGAGGTTCAGTCCGGGTTTGGTAGGACGGGTAGGTGGTTCGCCGTGGAGCACTTCGGCATTGAACCCGACTTAATAGCAATGGCTAAGGCCATAGCGGCTGGCCTACCACTGGGGGCTATTGTGGGGAGGGGGGAGTTGATGAACCTGCCCAGGGGTTCGCATGCAAACACCTTCGGCGGCAACCCACTTGCCCTAGCCGCTGGGGTTGAGGTGATTAACGTGATTAGGGATGAGGACCTGCTAACAAACGCATCAAGGGTTGGGGATTACATTATCAGGAGGTTTAGGGAGGAGGCTGATTCAAGTAGGCTGATAGGTGATGTCAGGGGGCTTGGGTTAATGATTGGGGTTGAGCTTGTTAGGGATAGGAGGAGTAGGGAACCTGCCGTTAAGGAACTTAGCGAGGTGCTGGTTAGATCCTTCAAGAGGGGTGTGGCCGTCATAGGGGCTGGTAGGTCGACCATTAGGATTGCGCCGCCGTTGAACATACCCATTGAGCTGGCTGAGAGGGCCGTGGACATAATAATTGAATCCATAAGGAGCGTGGAGAGGGACTACGCTAAGTAATCACTAGAGTAAGGGCATTGCCCTACGGGCATCTTATGGTTACCTTGGGTTTTGTTAGGGCTATTGCATATGCATCAGCCACATCATCACTCAGCCCATTAACCGAGACCCAACCCCTCAACCTAGACGACTCAAGCTCATCTACGATAAGAACACTACCGGCTATTGCACATAAATCCCCAATACCCTCACCCAGGAAGCTGTGTACCGCTGGGGAGTCACCAACCGCCACGCTGTCTAGCTTACTGTTAATCAACCTAAGGAGTCTCATTAACCCACTGGGCGTGAGCACACTACCCATGAGTGGCGTATTATCGTAAACCAACACAACCCCAGTCCTCTCGGTACCATAGTCAATACCCATTTTTGTTAACCCACCGTTGAGCATTTTAACCACGGCGTTAATTAAGTAGCCCATTAACTCCACGGGTCCTATATTCTTGCCAACCTTAATACAGTTGCCGATACACTCAACATTATCAACGTAGTAATCCAGCAAACCCACAGAATTACCCACAGCTGTAATTACACTGGAGTCGATGTACCTGACTTTAATTGAACCAGTAACCATTCTACTCAACTCATTGAATATGCTTCTCCTACCCGCAAACGAAACCTCCAGCACCAAGCATTACTTACATAGCCCACTTTAAACCTTTCACCAAATAATAATCATTGCCTAAGTAATGATATAAAGGGAAGCCTTAAAGAT
>Ga0081474_115643_pt1 | contig 28283 bp, 34 predicted proteins | sample OneHunmetagenome_2_FD_70978 | JGI IMG/M metagenome (GOLD analysis project Ga0081474, IMG submission 70978) | Ferrous microbial mat communities from One Hundred Spring Plain, Yellowstone National Park, USA v2 (version 2) | ecosystem: Environmental > Aquatic > Non-marine Saline and Alkaline >... | reverse complement strand
TAAGGATAGTTTAAACGAGAAGGAAGTTAAAAAACTTAAGGAAGATGTTAAGAAACTAGTTATATTTGCCATTAATAGTTAAGGATTTTACTCCTAATTATAGCTTTTTTCCTTAACCTTTTTTCTATATTTAATAATACTAAACATAAAATATTACTAGTAAGAATAAACTGCTTTTGACTTGTTCTTTAAGTGACTCATAATTTATCTATATATTATATGAAATAATTATTTTTAGATATTTTATTAAAAATTTATCTCTTCCGATGGGGGTGTGGAGATAGTGTCGTCGTTAAGCTACAAAAAATTCGTTATAAACGGGCAAAAAGATTTCTATCAACACGAAAAAGGATACAGCCACCGACAGGGGGCGTGTGCTTACCACCTAGTTGTACACGTTGCCTTCCCAAATAGCGTTTTCCTAAGCTCGTCGTATGTATGTCATTTACTCTGACTGCATGCGGTCACATGACGGTAGCCTCAAGGACTAACATTCCCCTACCATATGACCTCCTTATGTAAGTCCTCAAACCTGTCCCCTATTACGACCCTCTGTTTGAACTGGTTTTCTGTGACCGGTAGGATTATCACGAAAAACCTCTCTCCCTCCTTTCTCCACCTGCTTATCATCCTCAGGCCCGCCTCGACGTCCTTAAGCCTAGAGGAGTTCAGATCACCGAGGAACACGCTATACTGCACCCTACTTAAGCCCTTCTTTTTCAGAAAACTCGCGACCTTATTACGCAACTCGTCATTAGATATGTCATAAAACACTACGTATAACATGACATCACCTAGCCAAGTAAGGCTTATATTCCTCCCCATGAAGCAAAGAATTAACTAACCTCCTAGCTTGAGTATAAACCTCGTCCTCCTCCATTTTTGCGAAAAGCGTATAAACGCTCTTCAAATCAGAGACGCTTTCCGGGCTCTCCCTAGCCATACCTATTAATCTCCTATCCACAAAGGGAGACCTAAACTCCTCCATCAAGTCAAAAACAAGTGAGGGCCTACCGAAGCGGAACTTGTGTAAAAAGCCAATATACGGGTTTAACCCAACGGAAATTACAGCCGACAAAACGTTCTTCCTCAACATGCCGTATCCGATATTCAGAGCCTTATTAAAAGGGTGTTTACCCGTGGCGTAACTTTTCCTTACTTCTAATTCCACCACGGGCTAAGGGATCATACACAGTCACCCATTGGGGCTAGTCGAGGGAAATACCACCCTCCCATCCGCCTTCTTCACTCCCACCCTCGTGAGCCGTCATCAGTTAGGGAGATCATCAATACAAACTACTTCAGTAATACTATATATAAACAGGACTTGTCAAAACGATATTTAGATTAAAAATAACGAGCGGTTACGTAGAAGCGTTACAGTCCTTCCGCGGAAAGTTTCATAACGACTTCAGAAAGTTAATTACAGCATCTACCCCAGCACTATAAGCGTTTATAATCCCGTTTACCACGTAATCAACGCCTTTCTCAACAGTCTCAAACGAGGGGTCAAAATGCTCTTGAACGAGATTTATTAGGTCCTCAAACCCTCTAGCTACCAACTGTCCTATAATATCGGATTCGAACAAAGCTAACTCCACCCATTTATCAAAAATATTCCTAGACAACCCCATACCGTTAGCTGTAGCCCAATTAACTAAATCATCGTAACTCCAACTTGGGGGTGGCTGTATTACTCCGCCAATCGCCAAACCGGGGCTTATCAAAACCTCCCCATTCACCATTGGGACAGTTATTTTAAAAGCATCAGCTACTGGATCTAGATAGCCAACAAAACCCCTTAACTGCAAACCGATGCATTCAGTACCTTGACTGTGAGTTATATAAATTGGTGCACCCTCAATAGCCTTATTAAAGGGTTCAGTAGCATAATTGAAGTATTTTGATAGTGAGGGGTTGAAATTAGTTGAGTCTGACATAGAAGGTGCAATTAAGTTGTTTAGAACTTGAAGGTGGATCGCCGGGGTGTCAGCAAATTTCGCTACTGAAGTAGATTTCTCTAATCCACCTAAAAGGTCGTAACTGATCTCGTACGTATAATCTTTTGACTCTATAAAGGCTGGAATAACAGATGTAGAATCAGAAATTTCAACCAGAGTTGATGTCATAAAGTTGAATATCCCTACTATATCTGCTACAAAACCAGTACCGCCTTGATTAATGGGCGGATTTGTATAATATTCACCGCTCGTTACTAACGGTAATATGCCGAATCGCGGGTTAATACTGATATTTTTAAAGAGTGATTTATATGCCTTTACTGAAAAGCTAGCCCCTCCTTGTGCTACTTCTAATTTGTTAGTATAAATAAACCCTTCCGGTATCCCACCAATGTAAACATATACAGTCCTACCACCTTTTTGCGTGGAGACAAGTAAACCGTGCCTGACCAGAATTGACTGCATTCTTTTTGCCTTAGATAAATCGAAAAAGGTGGGACTAGTAAGTTCTGGGTATTTTTCAACATAAGTTTTTGTAACCCTCCTAGGGAATACGATAGCGGGCAAATACTTATACAACTCTTTGTTTTTATATAAGTTGAACAGAATTTCTCGACCCTTAAAGTATTGGCATACACCAGAGTCTACAGTAGAGATTCCAATGGAAGCAAGTATAGAAGCTAATGACCCAGCTATACCTTCACTTAGTCCGAACCTAGAGAATGTACTTTTTGCTTGATCTGTTACTCCTCCTCCCTCGCTCATGACTTAATTTCTTGTAATAAAGTTACATAAAGCTTTTGGTTTGACTGTAATTTACTCCAACTCATTAAATGTGAATAACTTTAATGCTAGTGGTTAATATGTGAATAAATAGTCATGATAAGTACCTTATCTTCTATTATCTCTCTCCAGATAGTGACGAGTAAATTCAATCATAATTGGACTATTAACACCTCACACGCTATTCATGATTACAATTCTACTTTTATAAAGAGGGGATGATGAGCAAAGGCATTATTACATTGCACCTTTAGATAAGATAATTGAGACATATGTTAGCAATGGGGTGTGGGATTCCCCCACTAAGGTAGCCGGGCCCGGATTTGAACCGGGGTCCCAGGGGCCAAAGCCCTGGATCCTTGACCGCTAGACGACCCGGCTATAAATAATTATAAAGAGTGAGTATAAAAGTGTTCCTCAAATAAAAAGCGTGAGGTTAAATTTGAAGGGCTGGATCTTTTTCATGATAATAGGGGTCTTTTTACATTATATTAATAGGCTTTTGTTGATAAAAGTGCTCTCTCACACCGATTTGGTTTATGCCCAAAGATTACACAGATGCGAAGCCTCGTGCCGTTAAACTCCATGACCCTCGCATAAGAACGTGCGATTGAGGGCTAAGCCTTACACTTGAGCATAAAATGGGTTTAGGACACATCGGTTTTCATAAGGTTCTGTGAACAACTCTAGTCCTCATCACCTTCAGCCACTATAGGGAGCCTCACGACCCCATCACGAAGAGATCGCCAGAAGTGAGGGTTTATCAGAAACTTAGTAACGGCGGGATTGTTTACGATCATATATAAGTATGGGGTTTAATTTCAACCCTCTTACTGTTTAGCAATTCCCTTACTAAGAAGTTGTTCTCGCCTAAAGTGTGGACAATAGATGATATTAGCACCTTAACTTTCTTCTTTCTCACCTCTTCCAACTCCTTTAAAACGTCTTTAAGTTGTGAGGAATAAGCGGGGTCAACCACATGTAACAACTCGTTCTCCTCCCTCATCTCCCTAATTTCCTTTTCGATTTCAGAAGCCAATTTAATTACCTTCTCATCGGAGCTCTCCCTAACTAACTCGAGTACTTTGTTAGCGGCCTCTACTACGTTATCTTCATTGAGGTCATGAATTATGTCGAGTAACTTATCAAGCATAATATAATTTCTGAAAGGGGACTTAAAAGGGTATGTTTGACCAATTAGCCGTTTGTCCTAAATTAGTGATCGTCGGAGGAAAAGTCTGGCGGGATAGATGGAAAGTTCATCCCCCCGTTTGCCCCTACACTTTCATTTCACTCATTTTATGTTCATTCATGACCGAGTGTAGGGACTTAGCCCATGGGTCACGGGACCCCAACGGCACGGGGTTCACATCTCCGTAATCACTCCCACCCCCATCGGCGTGAGAGATCATCATTTATCAACAAAAATTCGTTATAAACAGACAAAAAGATTTCTATTAACGTGAAAAAGGATTCAGCCCCCCCCCCCCATCGCGTTTAGCTAAAGTTAGGGGGTAAAAACAAAATTCACACCTATAAGCATATACAATCTCACCCAGTTTTAAAAACAACGTGACATCACTAAGCTTATGATACTCCTCGTTTTACTCCTAGTAGCAGCTCTAGGCATAGCCCACGCTTTAGAACCAGACCACATTGTGACTTTAAGGCTAATGAAGGGGGTTAAGAGTTACGTATTTTTCGGTGTTTCCCACGGTTTAGGTTTCGCGCTAATAGCCCTCCCTTTAACCCTTGCCTTCTCCTTCTATAGGCAAGCTGAGATTATAGGTGATGTGATAGCCTTAGCCTTTGCAGTCCTCCTAATTTACGGCGAAATAAGGGGGGTTGAGATCGAGGTCTCACCTAGGGGTAGTGGAGTCTTACAAGGGGCTTTTGCAGTTACCCCTTCAAAGGTTGCAATTGCTATTATAGCCTCAGAACAAGGGTTGTTAATAGGTGCCATATCAATAGGCTTATTCATACTCACCTCAACAATTTTCATAATCTTAGTAGGAGTACTACTCACTTTCATCCCATCCCGCGTTGAAAAATATATAAACATTTCTCTCGGGTTTATAACGATAATTTTCGTCCTATTACAGACGCTAATATGACAAAAAAGAGAAAAGAGGATAAGAGCAAAAAAGGCAGAGAAAAATTTATATAGATTTTTAGAGTAAAAATTTTTGAGCAAAAATGATGTCACTGAGAAAAGCTCTCAAGGCAAAAAGGACTAAGAGAGGTTTAAGCGGTGCCGTAACTGCATTAATCCTAGTAATTGCGAGCGTAATAATAGCATTAGTCGTAGTTGGTTTCGCATTCGGTCTGTTCGGTGCATTTAGCAACTCAGGTACCGTTTCACAAGTAGGTACTGCAACACTATATGCTAGCAACGGTCAATTAATTGTCACATTGAAGAATACTGGGGGTGCTACTACTGTGATAGGAGTTAATATTGATGGGCAGAATGTAGGTGTCTCTTACACGGTACCGATTAACCCGGGTACTGGCACATATACAATATCTATATCTACACAACAAATAAGTAACTACATAAGTAGTGTTGTAGGTTCAACGATTACATTAACGTTAGAGTTGTCAAGCGGTGCCACTGTGACTGTAGCTGCTGAAGTTCAATCATAAGGAACTTAAGAATTTAGGTGACTTAAGTGAAAGTTTTTTTCTTTTTTATTCTCCTTATTCTTGCTGTTCTCCTTTTTTATTTCACAACTCCCTCATTCGCTTCTACAAATAATCAATATGAGCTAAAACAAGGTATATTTTTCGTATATAATAGTACTACATTGGTTTTTAATGCTAAAAATATTACTGTGATTAAAGATATAATATTTCAGAAAGTAGTAGAAATTTTTCCTAATGGGTCTTTTTTAGGAGAGGAGATAATATATAATGTAAATAATAAAAATTACCTCCCTCCATCATCTTTCATTGATAATCTTTCTTCCCCGGCAAACTTGTATTATGTCTCCCCTTCTCTCTTAGGTGAAAAGACTCTCATAAAAGGAAAAGACTACTTCACTTTAATCTCTCACTACGGTTCAGTTTATGTGTACTCCACTTCTGCTACACTTGCAGACGTAACAATTAATTTTACCATTTGGTTTAACGATTCTGGAGTTGCCTTAAAATTTATTACTTTACAGTATGGAGTTAACGGTTTAGTGTCAAATACTACTTCCGTCCTTTGGCTTACTAATTTTATTAATCCTAATGTGAAGCCACCCAGTTTTGCCGGTTATACTGAAGGACGCGTTATCACTGTAGGAGTATTAACAGAACCTTTACCACAAAGAATTAGCAAATATATTATACTTGCCGGTGTTGTTGCTATTATTGCAATTCTCTTATTCAGAAAATAATTTTTTATTTTTGAATCATATTTCTAGTTTATGGGAAGATTATTACCTTTTTATCTCCTTATTTTATTTTTACCTATTCTCCTTACAGTTCATATTACGAGTTCCCTTACGATTTCACCCGCTTCCTTCATCGAGTTTTATGCAATTTATCATTTTTATAACCCCAATGAGACTATTTACGGTTTGATAATTCAAAACATAACTTCAGTATACCCTAACGGCACGGTGAAATATTTCTTTTATAATGTGAATCTTAATGATTCCGCATATGTGGTTAGTCCGGCTTCTGATAATTTATTGTCACCCGAGTCGCTTTATATATTTTATAACGTGGGTAACAATACGATTTACCACGGTGAGATGGTCTATGTGCTAGTCACAAAAGTCGACGGATATTATATCTATAGAGCTTCAGTAAATATTGAAGGAGTTAAAATCATATCATGGCTGTATATTAACAAGTCTGAAATCCCGTATAAACTCATTTACCTTCAATATTCTGTTAATGGAATTCTTGTTAGTAATACCACATTTATTTTATACTCTTCTAATCTAATAAATCCGGATGCAAAAATTTACATACCCAGTGGGTTACAGCTTGTCCAAAATTCTTTTAAAGCATCTTTGAACACTGGTAAATTTTACTTTATTAACGACTTTTTCATGACAACTCTCTTACTCTCTTTACTTGCTCTTTCTCTTTATAAAGTATATAGTAAGTACGGTTATAAAAAAGGTTAGGTTTAGCACAAGTGCCGGAGTTAAGTCAATCTGCTTAGGTGGTTCGACTTTCCCAATAACTATATTATATCCGATACTCGGTATAACTTCTCCGATAACGGGGTAAATCGTAACGTTAACGTTTTCCGGACTCAAATTGACGCTATCGTTATACAAATTAGCCGGTATTGCCTCAAGGTTCACTATGTAAATTGTATCATAATCGGGATGAATTAGCTCCAACTTACCCTCGAGTTTAAAGTACCCCAGAAACTTACTTACTACCATCAATGGCCCGGCAGTAGCTACTTGTAATGTTTTAGTCCCGTTACTTACCCCTATAATCCCTCCCTCAGGGTATTGTACATAAGTCAAAATTATTGCAAAATAACCGTAGCCCACGTTAACGTATTCCTTAGCCGGTGCCCTACTCTGTATCAAATGTATTCCGGGGAACGTATTAAGAATTTGCTGGGCGTGTGAGGTAGTAACTATCGTGCAAGAGAAGTTCTGAGAGAAGGGTTCCCTTTGTGCCGGTATCTTCAAAGAGTAATTGTAAAACAGATCAGCCTTCACATAGACGTCGGAACCGTTGATCACTCCGGCGAGGTACTTAGGCGGTACGTATACGTAAGGTGGGACAACTGCTGAGTTGGGCGGGATATAATAAATTTGCGGATAGGAAGCGAGAATGTAAATTCCTTTCGCCTCATACTCCGCCTTGAAGTTCAAGTTCTGGTAAACGGCTATTCCGCTTAAGTTCATCACGAGCTTTATCCCAGGGTAATCCGAGAGGTTGTAGTACTCGTTTGTGACCACGTACTGTATCCCGTAAAATGATAGAATTTCAGACAAGTAGGGCGAGTTGTAAAAGTTAATAAAAGTAGCGTTAGGCAAGCCGGCTAAAATTTCCGGGCTATAGTATTTCCCTTGGTAGTAAATCGGCCCCCCAGCAAATACTGCCACTTTACCTGTGGCGTGCGTGTTCAAATACTCAGCAATTTCGTAAACGGGCTTAATCACGGGTATTGGAGTATAGTTCCCTTCGTAATTTCCGGAAGAATAAGAGGAGTAGGAGTAAACGACTTGCCCGAGAATTACAAGAATTAAAAGGAATATAGGAAGTAGTTTTGCTACTGCAAGACGAATCCTGACACTTAAGACCTCATTAACCACCCCGGCAAAAGTAAGAAATAGTAAGGCGGGGATCATTTCGGTAACGTATGTCGGTAAAAATATCCACATGTAAGTGAAGAACGGTGTGTTCTTTAACCAGTCGTTGATGTAGTACACAAGGTTCAGTGTGAACTGGTGGTTGAACAAGTCTATAGTTGAGGACTCGACGACAACTATGAGTATATATAGGGCTAAGTAAAACGGGATCGAAGTCTTCCTAAGCTTTTCCACAAAAAACACAAAGCCTAAAATTGTAAATAAGGGTAGGAAGAAAGAGTAAACGTAGAAGAGGGGGTTGGGGAAGAGGTTTATTAGCGGTCTAAAAATTCCTATCCCTCTTAAGTTGTCCTCAAAGGAAAAGGTATAGTAATTCAACCACAACTGAACTACCTCAATGGAATTCCCCAAACCAGTGTAAACTCTTTGTTGAAGAAACAAGGCTATGAAAGTCCTAATATTTAAGGCTATGTAAACGGGTATTGCGATAGCGAAAGTTTTTAGGAACTTTAAGTCCCTCCTAATCGAGGAGTACAAGGCGTAGGCCAAGACTGTGAGTACGGTAAACGAGAAACCCCTCGGGTCTGTAGTAGTTAAGGAAGCTAACATTGCGAGTAATAATGCACTTTTTACTCCCGGGCTTTTGCTCACGTAATCAAGTCCCGCTAATAAGGCCGGGTAAAGGGCCACAAAGGTTGCGTAATCGTTCCAGTAAGTGAAGTACATAAAAGCGGGGGAAATTGTGTAAAGGAACGCTATAATCCCCGCTATGACCTCTCTGTACTTTACTTTGAGGAAATATTTTGAGGAGAAATACATTGATATAAAGCCTAAAAAGATCGGGTAAATGTAAGACAACTTGTCATTAACACATGAGGGGAAGAAGTACTGGAACAACAGTAGTGGCATGTCTGGGTTGTCCATTAATGTTATGAGGTTTATCATCCCGTTACTCACGAATGATGGTTTGGGTTGTATGATGGGAGGGTAAGAGTCTCTAACGTAAATTAAACCCGGGGTGAGTATAGTCTTCCAGAGTATTATGAAAGTGTCTATTATTCCGCCGAGGACTACTAGTACTATCTCAAGCGTTCTTTTAGTTTTTAAGTCCACATTCTAACTCTTTTCTAAAAAGGTTATAGCTTTTTTCATTAAGTAGACGTGCAAACTCAGTCATCGTGTCGAGAACGAGGAAAAAGCACGGAAATTAAGTTCTGCATAGGTGGGAGGCACGACTTTACGGAGGAGTTATTTATATCCTTAACTCTTTCCGTCCTCCCAGTTCGCAGACCCTAACACTTTATATGGCTTGTAATATCTGCGGGTAGGTCGCCTTAAGGCTGTAGGCCACTTCAACTGGGTCTCTCGGGGGTGTGAGCTTGTAAGTGCAAGTGTAATTCAGCCTACCGTATTCGCTGACTAAGTAGTCTATGTTTTGTGCTGAAAATACCGCCCTATAATACCTTAAGTTTTTAAGTAATGAAAACCCGGTTTGCGGGTCTAACCCTACCATTGCTGATACTCCAGCTAAGCAATACGGGTCGTAACAGTTATCTATGTAATCACCATAAGTTGCGGTCACGTTTAAGAAGTTCGTGTACATTCTGTAAATCGTGTCTATTGCCAAGAGCGTTACGTATTCCGGTGAGTAGTGAAAGGAACAGAAACCCCCGAAGGAGGAGGGGTCGAAGGGCTTACTCACTTTATAGTACTCCAGTTCGTAAAGCGCGGGGACTGCGGAGAGTACGTCTACCGGTGTGAGTATTTGTGTTTTTGCGAAAGGCAACGCTGTCAAGCCGTACCAGGCCCCAGCCCTTCTGGGGATTTCAGCCCTTAAGGCTTCAATTATTTTAGGCTTTAATTGTTGTGATTGGGAGAAGAGTACTGACGTGTATACTAACTTGTAATAGTAGTAAAACTTCGCGTTGTCGTTAGGCGGTGTGAAACTGTAGAGGCTCTCTAGTTTTCCGGCATTAGACACTCCTTTCTGGTACGCGTTTTCGTCCTTAAACTTCGTGTAAACGTAAGCTAAGTCGTAAAAAGCCGAGACGAGTTCGTAGGGGTCTGGACTGTTAAGCCTTTCGTCTATTTTATAAAGTCTCTTAAGTTTTTCCATATGCCCCACCTTATATGCACGCTTCCAGTTTCTTTGAACATTCGTTAGTTTTTAATTTTTCTATATAGCTACAGTCGAATATGTAACGTTGGTCTAAAAAGTTCTTTATAGCCTGGATGAAGGCGTAAGGTTCGTTGGTCAACTCTTCTATACAATACTCCTCCTTACAAGCCCTCAAGAGTTGTTCTTTAGCCATTAAGTCCCTAATGAAAGTTGTACCCCTCAAGGTTAATAGTGTCTTTGTTATGATGTAGTTTGCAGTGTTTTCACATCTTTCCGCCGGGACGGAGATGGTTATTACTTTAGGGAGTGTGAGTAAGGGGATTTCGGGTAAGTCAATTACGTCAGGGTCTTCGCTGTAGGCTTTCCATAGGGCTAGCAGTACGTAAGGATTTTGGGAGTTTGTAAGGCTCATTAGCTGATTAAAGATCTGTGAAAAATCGTCTACCATCCCGGATTTATAGAGTAGGAAAGAGGAAGATATTGCGTAGGCTAGTACTTCTAGTGTCTGTTCGCTTTGCTCTTGGTAATCTTTTATAAGCCCGGTTATTAAGGGGGTCTTGTCTTGTATTAAATTCCTAACGCTACTGTAGTCTACTGAAGAGTTTAGGGCCTTTATATCGTAAAGTGCTGACGTTAGTAAATACCAACTGCTCGCCCTTTCTTGTGTGTTTTCTGATGAGAGTTTCTGTCCATATATCATAAGTAAAGAATTAATCAGGTTTTGAAGTCTATTTTTCATTGACCGTTATGATAAGAATTTGTGTATTTAAGTTTTTTGAAGAAGAGGCTCAAACCCAGAGGCGAAAAGGACAATCTATGGTGATCTCCCTATTAGGAAGGTTGAAAGGGTTCGCCTCTTGGTGGGAGGTCTCAAGGCCCACTTGGGGGCTTTCATTGCCGTTGTCAACAGTTTCCGATAAACCGTGAATTTTATGTCGTTTACCATCATTTAACATTACTAACTATCCCTTAACGGAAATTCATAAGCTTTTCCCGTTAGTGTTGACATGTAGAAGAGGGCCCTACAGTGAACCTGAGGAGCAATGTGAGGGTCGATGAGGCTCCCCATGTCCTTGAAGGGAGTGGTTTAACTACCGCTCCCGTAGATGGCGTGAGGAGCCGGACAAGTGGAATGAGGACGAGGGTTGATATGAAAAATCATGATGAAAGTCCAACCCCCTACACTTAAACGGTTATCCATCTCCTCTACGGGGGATTTCGATTCCTTGCTTTCGAATTTTCGTAGATTGTTAATTTCTGAAAACAATACGTTCTCCTCCCTTGCTTACTACACAACGTCCTTAGGCCGTGAGCGGGGAGATCGTCGTAGCTTTTTCACGTTTATAGGCTACCAACTTAAGGGGAAAACTATAGCTGAAATCCGGGTAATTTAGCCTTGACTTTCACCCTTCTAAGTGCACCCCACATAGCCCCCACGTTTTCTGAAATTACCGGGATTTCCAAGTCCTCGTGAAGATACTGTACCGCTTCATACGTGGATAGAGCCGTGCAAGCTATGTAAACTGCATCAGCTTCCCTCACTTCGTTCAAGTGTTTTTTCACTAGCCTATATATCGTAAAAATATGTGTGTTTGAAATGTCTATTCCCCTCACTTTTCCCAATCCATCATAGCCGACTATAATATATCCTAACGATTTCCAGTACTCTACTTCTTCCAGAGTTCTCTCTTTAATATATGGAGTCCCTACCCACAGCTTTTTAACCTTTAGGAGTTTGAGTAACTCGTTAACCTCTTCCTCGGGGATCACGACATTGTTTATTACCTTTCTTATAACGTTGGCGTGCTTGTGGGTTCCGTAAGTCCTACCGTAAATTATTACATCAGAGACCTCGTGCAATAAGAAATACGCTTCTTTCAGCTCCTTCTCGAATTCCTCAACGTCTTGCGGTTCACAACCCTTTGTTGGTTTCATCCTAGTGACGTGTATCGTAACCCCTTCAGGTGCCATTTTCCATAAGTCGTATTCCATCCCGGCGTTATTTGCCGGTAAGATTACTCCTATCCTCGCTCTTCCTCCAGGCATTTCACCTCTTTTATTATTATAAGGTTAAAGAATTAGCGTTGAGGGAGTCACGACTCACGAACTTTTAAACTTGGTTAAAGTTTTGCTTTATGCCGTGGAAATTCTTTGTCGTTCCAAACTCTCGTAATAGTAGTGTTGCCCTTTTTGTGAGCTTTTTTTCTCGATTAATCGATATATAAATCTTTATATATTGCCTTTAAGACAAGTTAACATATGGATCTTCCTTATGAATATGAGTTCCACAATGTAAGCGATATAAAATTTCGGCAGACTTTAGATTTACTATTGCGTCTTTTACGCGATTTTAACTACAGCGTTCAGATTAAGAGGAAGTCCTTATTTTCTAACGCTTTACAAGTCCATGGGACTAAAGTTGTTCAATTTAGGCATTTATTTGCTGTAAATTCCGTATACGAGCTACAACATAAGAAGGATAAAATGCACGTGAAAATCGGATTTGGTATCGTAATGGGGGTAGAAAAGTCCTCGAGGGAAGAAGAGTCCTCACAAGACCTAGCCACGGATACAATAATGGACGATGTCGAAAAGGCTATACAGGGAGACTATGCTGATTACCTAAAGAGTGTGATGGACTTGATTGATATGTACGATAAACTCCGTAAGAGTGTGAAGGACTGGCATGATATGCACGATAAACTCCGTGAGGGACAGTATGTAGTTCGGCACATAGCAAATGAACACGGGTATATCATAAACGTGATTTCTAACTTCGTTTACTCACGCTAAATTAATGAGAAACGTTAACTGAGCAACATTTGATGAGGGGATTGGACTTTCATAGGGTTTCATAATTCAACCATCGTCTGTCTAGCTCCCCCACGCCCAAGTTAGGGAGCCGGCCATGAAATGAGGGTTTCGTTGTGTCCCTTTCTCCACTTCACTTAGACTTCATAGTGATGCCGTTTGTCCTTACACTTTCATTTCATTCATGATCGAGTGTAGGGACTTAGTCCATGGGCCATGGGACTCTAACGGCACGGGGCTCACATCTCCGTAATCCCCCCACCCACATCGGCGTGAGAGATCATCATTTATCAACGAAAATTCATTATAAACGGACAAAAAATTTCTATCAACGTGAAAAAGGATTCAGCCCCATTTTTTATAAAGAGATTGTATAAACTCCCCAGTTTACTGAGAAAAATTCAACTAGTTTTATAAAACTTTCTATAAAAAGAGAATTTTAGGGCGATGATGATGAGAAGATGACATGCCGAAAAGATGAAGAACGGCTTAGAAGCTGAGCCCCGCCTCAAAGAGGCGACGGATTTCCGCCCCCTTAACCCCTTTCTTTGTAAAAGTAAAAGAAAATAATGAAATAAAAGAACTGTTATAATATTCATATTGTGATAATAAAAGGGCGAAAATAAAAACAAAAAAGTTTTTAAATATGTTTTAACAGAAGTAGAAATCGGGGATGAGGGGATGATGGGCAGGGTCAGAATTGAGCTATGAAAGGATACCCGACAGCTGACCTGACCCCCTCATCCCTTATTCATTACTTATCTTTTCAACTATTAAGCTTTTCTTCTCATCCAATTTTAAAAATTGAAAAGAATGAGGTTGGATCCTAACGTTAAATCTACGACGTGAGAATAATTGTATAAACTCCCCAGTTTGATGCAAAAAATTGAATTGGAGGGTGCCACAATGAACTCGATGAGCAGTCGCGAGGGGGAGGAAGGCGCCCAATGAAACTCCCCATGTCCTTGAAGGGAGTGGTTACCGCTCCCGTAGACGGTATGGGGAGGGAGGAGGAGTGATGAGGCTAAGTGATTAATAGTCATTAAAAGTGGCTATTAGTCACGATGAAGGCCGAACTCTTTCAGATACAGTTAGCCATATATAGCCTTATGTTGAAACTATAACTTGCTTGGTAGGGGTAAGGAAGTTAATTCTGAGGGAGATAAAAGGGTTTTTCCAATACGAGAAGAGCGGTGATAAGGAGTTACTTAAGGAGGTTCTGAAGGAGGTAAAGTACGAGGACGGCTATGTAATATTTAAGGAGGAGAGGGTTAAGGTTGGGAATAAGGAGGACGCTGTGGGAGTTTTTATGGCTAATATACCTTATATTATATTAGGTTATGGGGAAGTTCATTGGGATTTACCGGAGAAGGTGGTTAAAGTTCAAAGGGATGCGATTAAAGTCCTTGAGATCGGTATAAATAATGTAGCTGCCCTTGAGATTTACCTAATCATGGAAATGGCATTACGTGCGCTCTACTCAGAGTACTTGTCTTCCGGTGTCATAATTTCATATAAGGGGAAGAAGGTTAAAGTTAAAGGGCTGGATTACCGTAAGCTAAAGCTTTATATTAAGAGGAAGGGGTGGAGTAAATATAAGGTTAAGGTTAACGGCGAGGTTTTCCCTTACTCTCAAGGGTCACTTTTAGCCTGGGCGGAAAAGTTTATGGATCCTAAATTGGATTTAGCTTTTCGCCTTTCAATTAACGTTAGGAATTTATCGGCTCATGGGGAAATCGAGTGGGAGCTCTTCCCTACTTTTAAATCTTTAGAAAGTGCCTCTTATGCTTCATGGCTTTTATTTAAAAAGTTTAGAGAGTGTTTTGAATTCATGAAATAGATCGAAACACGTTTTACCCACTTAATCTCTTTTTACTAAATTACTAATTTACTAGGTTACAGTTTTTTTAATTTTCACGGAAAATTTATGGGTTTATTAGATTATAACCCGATAATTTAAGCCTTATTTTGTATATGAGTTATACCAATGAAATTTGGTACCACTGGTACCACTTTCCTATAAGGGCAATAATAGAAATAAAACTTTTTAAGCTTAAGATTAGATTAGATATTGATGACAGAAACCGTAGTTGGAAGAAAGAAGAGGACTAAGTACGAAATTATTCACGATATACTATCTCAGTGCGAGAACGGTGCTAAAAAGACTTGGTTAATGTATAAGGCCAATCTAAGCTACGAACTAACAAACAATTACATAAATAGGTTAGTAGAGAAGGATTTAATAGCACAAAGAGACGGTCTATATTACTTAACAGAAAAGGGTAAGAAGTTATTAGAGTTGCTTAAGGAGTACAAGGAAAAGAAGACTGCCCTAGATAAAGTTACTGCACAAATCAAGGAAATCTACGGAGAGGACTAAAAAGTTTTTAATTCAAAGGTTTTAATCTTCTTTTTCTTTTCTTAATTTATGGATGTATTGATTTTCACCTCAAGTAGAGAGGCAGTAATGGAGGAACCAGTCTTCTGTGATAAGGATAGCGTTAAAGTTGACACTAGTAAATGCACGGGGAAAACAATAACGATAGCACCTTATTTGGCTAAGTATTTAAAAGATCTCGGTTATAAAGTAATTATAGTAGACCCATTTGCTGAAGATACTGATTATGAGGCGGATATGGTAATAAAAGGGGATTCGTTTAAAGTACCGGACGAGCTTGTTAAGGACAAATATGTAGTAATAGCTACTAAGCACGTTTACGACACATGGGCTATAATGAAGTCAATCCTTGGAGGTGCTAAGGAGATCGCGGTAGTGATGAGTATAAAGAGGGCTAAAGCCATAATGAAGAGGCTCTTACAAGCTGGCATTCCGATGGAGCAGTTGAAGAGGTTGAGGATACCTGCTGGTTTAGATATCGGTGCTAAGAGTGAAAAGGAAGTGGCCATAAGTATTTTAGCGGAAATTCTAGCAGTTGAAAGGGGTGGAAGTGGTAAGCCGCTAAAAGAAGTTAAGGGGTTTGAAAAAATTTTTGATGAGTTAAGTTAGCTTCGCCCCACAGTTTATACAGAATTTAGCGTTAGGAGGATTTAAATAACCACACTGTGGGCATCTAATACCCTGCTGTGGCATGGGCTGTGAAGACATTGGTTGTTGCGGTATTGGCTGTTGAACTTGTTGTGGCATAGGTTGTTGAAACATTGGTTGTTGCATTCCCGTTTGTTGGAACATTGAAGCTGGCATATCAAATAGCCCGTCTGTTATTTGCTTGTCTATAGTTCCGAAAAGCCTCCTATTTATTATCTCCCTCCCTATAGGCCCTATGTGTTCCTCTTCTACTATTATCGAAAAATCGTTTGGAGTACCCTTTACTCTAACAATAACTGTCTCTACATGGTGAAAGTGGCCTTTCTTCATAGCCCTTATTTCATAATCATAATATCCCATTTGCCCCGGCATAGGCATTGGTTGTAATGTCATTATTTGGCTTTCCCAGCCTTCGCTGAGGAACATTTGGTTTATTTCTTGTGCTAATTGCGGGATATTTACGTATCTTCCCGTGTAAGTCTTTTGCATATCTTAAATATATGCCACATAATTATAAACGTATCTAAGAAAATTCTCATGCATAAGATTTGTAATTATGTTTAAACTTTTCGACGTCAGTATTTTTAACTAATACATTTGTATTAAAATATGTTTACAGCCCCCCTAAAAACTATAATTAATAATTCCTTTCATGTTTTCTTTCCTCACGTTAAGTATTTAAAAAATTTTAATGCAGATTTCAGAAATGCTTAAAAGTAATTTAATGATAATAGCTTTCGATGCCGTTAAAAAGTTACGAAAGAACGGTTTACAAGGTAATTTTGGTTGTAACTGCATTAATAATTCTTATCATAAATCTACATTCAATGGCAGAAACGTCAAACATAACTGCCGAAATACAATCATTAAACCAGTCCATTTTAGCCCTAGAGAATCATACAGCCGATTATCCCTCTGCTGCAGTCCCCTCTTGGTTAGACACCGGAAGTAACGCGTGGGTACTAACTGCTGCAACTTTCGTAGGTTTGCAGAGTGTGCCGGGTGTAGCATTATATTATGCCGGGCTATCTAAGAAGAAATACGCTGTTAACTCGGCGTTAATGGTATTCTACGCATTTGCAGCAGTACTCATAGTATGGATGATTGCCGGTTATAATGCCGGTTTTGGTTATCCAGCGTTCATCCATATAGGGAAATACGGCATAATTGGGTACCCGTTACCCGCATGGTTAGGACATTATGAGGCTAGCCAGACAATTTACGGGCCATCTGGGAGCCCAATAGATATTCCCACATCAACTTATATATTCTTCCAGTTTGTATTCGCCGCAATAACTCCAATATTGCTCGCTGGCGGAGTACTAGAGAGAATGAACTTTAAGGCGTGGATGATATTCGTACCCTTCTGGTCCTTATTAGTTTACAGCCCAGTAGCATATTGGTTATTCGCCGGTGGTTGGTTGAACCAGTTAGGTGCTGTGGACTTCTCTGGAGGTTATGTCATCCACGTAGATGCGGGAGTAGGCGCTCTAGCTGCAGCACTAGCTGTAGGACCTAGGTTAGCTAGTGAGAGAAAGTTAGAAGCCCACAGCTTGCCTTTAGTACTTGCCGGTGCTGGGCTAATCTGGCTAGGTTGGGACGGATTTAACGGCGGTGACCCAGGCGGTGCAACTATAGATGCGGCAATTGCAGTATTGAATACAAATATTGCTACCGCTGCAAGTGCAATAACCTGGATGTTAATGGACATGGCATTCTTTAAGAAACCCACGTTAGTAGGTGCAACGTCCGGTGCTATAACTGGACTAGTTGCTATAACTCCCGCGGCCGGTTATGTTAATGGTTGGGAGGCAATGTTAATAGGTATTGTCTCTGGCTCTATACCATGGTTATCCTTGTACAAGTTTGAGCCTAAACTCAAAGTTGACGATACATTAGGAGTGTTCTCTACCCACGGTATTGCAGGGATTGTGGGAGGATTATTAGCTGGAGTTTTCGCTGACCCCGCTGTAACTCAATATGTAGCTCCAGGGGTTGCTGGGGCTTTATATGGTAATTGGTACCAGTTAGGTATTCAAGCCCTAGCTGCTGCAGTAGTATTTGGTTATGATTTCGCAGTAACCTTTGGATTACTAAAGCTAATAGGTCTATTCGTACCATTACAAGCACCACCAGAGACCTTAGCTATAGGTGATTACGCCATGCACGGTGAAGTGGCTTACTCTGAATTATTGGCGACTCTACCAGAATCCGCTAAGGCTGAGGAGAAAGAAGAGGAGGTAGTAAGCGAGGAGGATAAAGAAGAGAAAGAAGGGAGTGAAAAGTAAGTAAAAGCATTTTTAACTAAATCCCTCTTTATCTTTTTATGGATACAACAGTAGTAATTAAGTCCTTCTCTTCTCTTTTTAAATACTTAGAATTCAGAGAGCATAAAATAGAGAGGACGCAATTAATGGTAATTAACGGTGAACCAGTTAGCCCAGTACTCAGTAAATCGGAAGGCTATAGCGTTAGGGCTTTTGACGGTAATTCAATATTCTTTACCTCTTCACATAACATTTCAGACCTCAACCCCACGTCATTGAAGGTGAAGAGAGGTTGGGAAAAAGGGGTTGATGGCAGTAAAAGGGAGAGCGGGAGTTATGAAGTGGAGGAAAAGATCAAACTTTCAGACGTGCCTATAGACGCTAAAATAAAGGAGTTAGTCGAACTTTCTAAGCACATTTACTCATTAAACCTTAAGTCAAAGATATTGTCAGTAAACCTTTACTATTCCGAAAGTGTTGAAAATAAAAGAATTGTTTTTGAGACCGGGGAAGAGGTGAAGGGGAGGATTCCGAGGGTCAGACTTTTCTATTCAATTACTATGAAATATGGTGATAGGAGTGTTACGATTTCGCAAGATGAACTGGGGAATAGCGGTGGTTATGAGGTATTTAAGAACTGGAATTTAATTAGTTTCTTTGAGGAGAAGTTGAAGTCAGTAGACGAAGTCCTAGTAAAGGGCAAAGGTGTTTCCCCAGGTAGGAGGGATGTGGTACTTAGTAGTATGTTAACTGGTATAATTGCCCACGAATCAGTTGGACACCCGTTTGAGGCTGATAGGGTTTTAGGTAGGGAATCCGCACAAGCCGGGCTGAGTTATTTAGTGGGTAGGAATATCGGCGAGAAGATAGGTAGCGAGGCTGTTACTGTTATTGACGACCCGACAATTTACGGTACTTTGGGTTATTATACAATTGACGATGAGGGGGTTAGGGCTAGGGCTAAATATTTGATAAAAGAGGGGGTTATTAATGAACTTTTACAAGATAGGTTTTCAGCATATAAGTTCGGGGTGATGAGCAATGCTTCAGCTAGGGCTTCAGCCTTTGATAGGGAACCTTTAGTTAGGATGTCAAATACTTTCTTTAAGCCCGGGAATTATAGTTTTGAAGAGTTGGTAGAGGACATAAAGGACGGTGTTTACTTTAAATCTTACATGGAATGGAACATTGATGATTTGAGGGTGGGCGAGAGGTACGTTGGGTTGGAAGCTTATGAGATTAAAAGTGGGGAAATAGGAGAACCGTTACTCTTCCCAGTGTTAGAGACTACGACTTTTGAGTTACTTTCTAAGGTTGATGCAGTAGACAATACTTTAAAACTTTATCCGGGTACTTGCGGTAAGGGAGACCCGGATCAACCCTTGCCTGTATCTCTAGGAGGACCTAATATGAGGGCTAGGGATATAAGTATAAAGGTGAGGGAGTAATGAATGAGGAGTTAGTTAGGATTCTTGAGAAATTAAAGGGCTATGAAGAGGTAAATATAACTAAATTTGTGACTAGTACGCTTCTAGTCAAATTCGTTTATAGTGAGATTGCTGAAGTGCAGAGGCTTAAGGAAGTGTATACGTTAGCTTACGTTAGGAAGGGTAAGAGGTTTTTCGGTGTTAGCCTAACCGGAGATGCTGACGTAGCTGAAATACTTGAAGAAGGGTTTAAGTATGCTGTAGAATCTAACCTTTACCCCATCTTAACTGACAATGATAGGGAGGTTAAAGTGGTTGAAGATAACTCGTATTTGGAGAGTATAATAAGGGAGGGTGATGTTAGTCAAATAGAGAAGGAGATAGACAATTCTGAATACCCCGTTTCCGGTACTGTTTCAATATATAGTACTGAAATCGGGGCTGTAACGTCTAAGGGGTTCAACGGTTATGATAAGAGGTATAAGGTTACGGGATATGTTAGGGCTTTCAATAAAGAATATAGTGGACAATGGGGTTTCTTCTCCTCTTCCCTAAACGATTTAAAGGAGAGTATAAGGAAGGCTAATGAGTACGCTTCTATTAGTGGGAAGATAAATGTAGATGACGGTGCTTACGACGTTGTCTTATCACCGTTAGTTATGGCAAACTTTATGACGTATTTCGCTGACTTTGCCTCGGCCTTCAGTGTCTTAACCGGTTCTTCCTTTCTCGCAAAGTATAAACCCGGAGATAAAGTGGCTAGCGAAAAAGTGACTATATCTGATGTACCTAGGAGCGGTAGGATTGCTGAGTTTGATGCCGAGACTACCTTTACTTTTGATAAAGAAATAATTAAAGACGGGGTGTTTAAGACCTTGTTGTATAATAACGAGTTAGCATTAATGATGGGGGGAAAGAGTACTGGTAACGCGGGAATTATTTACCCAATAGCATTCGCTTTTGATATACAGGGCGGTGATGAGTCCCTCGACTCCCTACTTTCCTCGAATAGGGTTATTTTCTTTAACAACGTTTGGTATACTAGGTTCCAAAACTATTATGAGGGTAGTTTCTCCACCGTTGGTAGGGATGCCGTAATAGTTTATGATAACGGTAAGCCCTTAGGAGTTGCCGGGAGGATTAGGATAGCTGATACTTTCCCGAGGCTTTTGCAGAATATAGAAGGGCTTTCCAGAGAACGGTATTGGGTTAAGTGGTGGGATGCACCAATTCCTACTAATTCACCATATGTGCTTGTTAAATCCTTAAAGATCTCTAAAGCGTGAAAGAATAGTTTTTCGCTTTATATTTTCAATTTTATTATTATAATTCCTTTGGAAATGTATATATAGACGCTTTGAGAGATTTAATTAATGGACATCCCTCTTATATTTAAATCCGCCAAAGAGTTCTTAGAGAGGAATAGAGAGAAGAAGATTAAGGAGGAGGTTTGGTCTGACTCGTTTTTCTTAAACGTTGACAGCGAGAGCTTAAAGGAATTATTAAGAAATATAAACAATGTTACGTCCATTTTCGGTTTAGTCAGAGTCTTGGAAGATATTTATGTTTATCCCCTACCGGCTATTAGGCGTGTCATAGGCTTCACCTTAAAGAGGTCCTTATCCTTTAAGATTGAGGGGCCGGTAGATAGAAATGATATGATAAGTTACGTAATCTATGGCGGGGATGTGCTTTACGAGGTTAATTTCAGAGTGGTAAAGTACGGGGTTAACATTTCCTCATTGTTTATTATAATTATCAGGTATTCGAGTAAGTCAAGGGAGATCTACCCATCTCCTAAGGAGCTAGTGAGTAAGGTTAAAAACTCCCTAGTTACCTTAATTAGGTATGCGTGACTTTAGCCTTGCCTAAACATGTAAGTTTTTACCTTATCCCCATCTAGGACGAGATATAGGGAATGGAGTATACCCTCACTGTACTCACTACCTGGATTAAAGACCATAGTCCTACCTATCTTGTCAAAACCTTTAGACTCGTGAATATGTCCGTGAAGCCCCACGAGTGGCTGGTACTCCTCAATTATTCTCCTAACACTAACCGAGCCCACGTGGGTAAAAACTATTTCACCGCCCTTGACTACGGGCTTTAAGTCTTTATCAAGTAGTGGTGCGTTATCTAAGTGTGTGTTGTAAGGTGGGGCGTGGAAATTGTATATAGCCTTGCTCTGGTCAGTTACTTTCTCAACGATCTCTTTAAGGTTTTTGTAAAGAGTTTCCTCATCTTGCTCTCTAGGGGTATGCCAGGGAGTAGGGTTTACATAACCGTAAGAGACCATCTCATGGTCTCCTATTTGGATTACCTCTCCTTCACACTTACGCATTATTTCACTTTCTGTTAGGACGTCGAATAGGAACTCTGGGTCATCGTTGCCCAGATTAACGTAAATCGGGGTTTTAACATCTTTCAATTTCTCCTCGGCAACTTTAATCCACCCCCTCACCACATTTATCATGGCTTCCTTAAACTTCTCGTCTACTAGCTTTTTGTTAGTTTGCATTTCCTCGTATTCTTGTGGTGACACTATTGTATAATATTCTCCCCTCCTCCTTATTTCTTCCTTAACCATTTCTAAACCTTCTTTACCGAACTCTTGGTTTTCAAACTTATACCTTCCATTCCCTAAATCGACTATTGCATATAAAGCCTTTCCAGCTAAATCTCCACCGATAATGAACGCGTCTACTTTGAACTGCAAGCCCGCATTGAGGAACTTTTTAAATATAATGTCAGAGCCGTGTAGATCGCTCGTGAACAGTATTTTTACTTGTTGGGATTTCTTATTATCTACACCTTCTGGTGTTTTCCTACGAAATAATCCCACGCGTTAAAATCTGCTTATGGAATTTTAAATCTGACTTAAATGAGTTTTCTTAATAATTCTTTTTAATTGTTTCATTAAATCTGGCTTATCCGTGACAATACCATCAACTCCTAACCCTATCATCCTCTCTAAAGTCTCTATATCGTTTATTACCCATGGAATGACTTTAGAGCCCTTAAACTGCGAGAGTATAATCCTATTAACAAGAGAGAAGTGGGGGAGAGCGTATTCTAACTTAGCCTTAGTTGCTGAAGTGAGTATCAAACCTAAATGTTTTCCACCGCTCTCGTTAACCCTTTTTAACGACTCTTGGTTGGAAGATATGAAAACCACTTCATCCATTTTTCCTAAACTCTTCACTACGTTAACTACCTCACTTTCATAACCTTGCTCTTTGATTTCTACAAAGTAAAGAGGACTATTAATTTGCTGTAGAACCTCCTCTAGAAGAGGTATTTTTTCTCCTTTGCCAGCATCCAGCTTCTTTAATTCTTCTAAAGTCATTTCACTCACCTTACCTTTACCGTTTGTAGTCCTATCAACTGATTCATCGTGAATTACGACGACCTTACCGTCCTTACTCCGCCTAACATCTAACTCTATCCCGTCACAGCCCATTTCTATAGCCCTTTTAAAAGCTCTCAAGGTGTTTTCGGGTTCGTAAAATGACGCCCCTCTATGGGCTATGCATAAGAACTTTTCCTTCATAAATTGTTTTATATACGTTATGCTTAAATCGTTATTGTGAAGGATATCATTAAGTTTCTGAAGACTACGGCAGGGACTTTAGAAGTAGTAGAGAAAGCCCCGAAGGCCGATATGAAGTTCCGAAACCTAATAAAGAGGGTTATAAAAGATGAGGAAGAGAGGTTAAAAGGGGTACTTTTCGGGGAGGACATGGTATTCGCGATGAGGGCTGGTTATAAGAACGCTGTCCTCGGTTTCTTCCATTCTGCCGAGGAAAATAACAGGTTCTTGATAGAGAGAGCTTCGCTTTCGGTATTTATATCACATACTGCAGATGCTTACCTTAAGGCTTTGAAGAGTAGGGATTGGCATAAGTTAGTCGATGAAGGTTTTATTATAAGGTCTGGCGGAGAGGCTCTAACGAGGATTAGGAAGTTTACTGGAGAGAGGGAGGTTAATGGGATTACTATTTACTTCGCTGGTAGACCGGTATGTGAAAAGCACTTAAAATGGGAGATGTATTCTATGTCGATTAACGAACTTTATAAAGAGCTGGGAGTGAAGAGGAAGAAGGTTAGAGAGGATATAAAGTGCAAATATTGTGGGAAGGAGGCTAAATATTTCACTCTGGCAATGCCCAAGGCTAGTGCTTTAATTTCACTTGCTTGTGAGACAGTTAGCAAGAACCCTAACCATCTGTTAAAAATTTACGCAAACCTATCTAGAGTTCTGCACCCCTACGGCTTTACTAATATTGAAAAGGAGAGAGTTTTCACCTTGTGGGCCAGGGATTTACTAATGATTTTATTAGAAATCGATCAACTTCTCTTCCCTTGCGATTTCAAACATAGCACCCGAAGCTGTAACAACGGGAAGTCTGCCTTCCATTTCCTTAAGTATTGGAAGAGTAGAAAGAATGGTACAAGCGACGTAAATGGCATCAGCCACTGATTGGTGAGCTACTTTAACGGCGTCAAGTATTAAGGAATGGGGAGTTGAAGCTATCATTTGCCCCCCAGTTCTACCCAACGCAATTGAGCCGATGACCTCAAAACCGAAGTCCCTTAACCACTTAATTTCATAATCATGCCTTCTCTGATTATAAGGGGTTATTAGGAAGATTTTCTTAGCGTTTAACTCCCTGAGTCTTGTTATTATTGCTTCAGTTGCTATAATTGTTGGCTTTGAGAAGAACTTTTTCATCCTCTCCCATTGGTTCTTATAAAACACACCGTAAGACCTTGCGTAAAATATCACATCATCCTTTTCCACCCTCTCTTTAATCTTCATTAACTCCTTATACATCCTCTCTTGCTCATCCTTCCTAATTCCATGGCCGGGGTAATACTTCATCGTAAATACCTCAAACTTACCTTTATAGAGCATTTCAACGTCTCTAGGAAGTGTAGGGTTTTCTTCAGAAACTATAAGCGATATCATAAATCATAAAAGTGATGCATAGTTTATAAAATTGTGAAATCACTAGTACTTCACGGCAAAAACTCTTCACCAGAAAAGATACAATGGCTGATTAAACCCTTGTTACAGTTCGGTGATGTTGAGGCTCCTCCTTTTGAGTATGAAGTAAAGGAGGGGATAGAGAGGGCTATGAAATACGACTTCGACTTGGTTGCGGGTCACTCTAGAGGCGGGCTTATTGCGTTAATAGTAGGTGCCTTAAAGGGAAAAAGTGTAATAGCCGTTTCCGCTCCCTCAGATAGGAGGAAACAAAGAGAATATTTATCAATGTTTCCGGAGGGGGCAGTCCAACACTCTATATATAAGGACTTGCTTAAACTCCCGGAGGAAGAGTTTGATTATTATCCTCTAAAATACGCGAATATGATACGCAAAGCATTGCTAATTCACGGGGAGAAGGATGAAATTGTGTTAAAAGATCACTCAGTCTTAATGTGTGAGGAGATAAAGAAGTACGGTGGGGATTGCGAACTGCACATTATCCCCGGCATGAGACATTCTCCCATAGGCCAACAGTATTCATTAATATGGGATGTGATTACTAAGTGGGTTAAGGAGAAGGTACTTTCTTCATAAACTCTTCCTCATCTACTATAACCCTTTCGTGTATGCCCTCTCCAATTTTAACGTCTTTAAAGTATGCCTCTACCTTAAACTTTAGCCTCCTACCGTTAACTTCTATTAAAGTAGATCTTACTCTAACTTCACTTCCTATTGGTGCTGGGGCTAAATGTTTAACATCTACGTGATAACCTACAGTAGTCTTTCCCTTTTCTAAATATTTTTGAGCAAGTGTAAATGAAACGTCCTCCATGAAGGCTATCATAATAGGGGTTGAAAGCACGTATACAGCTCCGCTCGATATTGCGGAAGCAGAATGTTGTGGTAAGACTTTATAGACTTTTTCTAAACTTTCTCCAATTTTCATTAAAATATTTATCCTTAAAAAGGCTTATTAAATTTATGATAGTTACAGCTCCTTTTGCGGGCCCAGTCTCATTTCCACTACTGGTTTCAAAGGTTTTTAACAAAAATGATTTTGAGTTAAAGAACAGTTGTAAGGTGAATGAGCCCGGTGACGTTGTTCTAGACTCTATAACTAATGTGGCGAAGATAGGCTTAAAAAACTATAAGATAGTTGCTGGCGTTTACGTTAAGATGTACAGTATCTTGGGGAATAGGGGTTCTGACAAGGTATTTACTATAAGGAGGGGAACTTTAGCGGATTATAACGCAAGACTTTATGCACTGATTACGGGGAAAAAGGAGGTTATAAACACTACTGCTGAAGAGGCTTTGAGGGCGGCTGAGAAAGGGGAGGGAATAGCAATAGTAGGGATTGAGGTGAGACTGGCAGATATATTGGAGGAGGAATTTGAGAAATTGGGTTATTTATCCCCCCAATGTGTAATTTATTCAAGGGTTAATGCTAGGGAAGTTTTAAAGGCATATGAAGAGGGGATAAAGATAATTAATGAGAGACCAGAGGAAGCCTCTGCAATTATCGCCTCAGCAAGTGATTATTATACTGTCGAAACGATGAGGAGGATTATAAGGGTTTATTCACATAGACTGACTACCTCAAGGGAGGATTTAGAGAAGAGCCTAAGGGTTTACAGGATGGTAGAACCATTAGTAGGTGATTTGAAAATTGAAGTTATCTAAAAACGTTGAAGTGATACCCGGCAGTCCTAATACGCTGATTTATGATAATAGGGTAGTAATAGATTTAGGGGGTAAAAACGCGAACTTATCTGTTCAGGCTGAAGAGCAATTGGCAACCCATGGGCATGCCGATCACATAGCTGGTTTATTCAAGGAAGCTAAAGTCAAGTATTTGCCCAAGGAGGATTATTGGGCTTTAACACTGATAGGTAGGAGAATGGCTATCTACGGTTTTAGCTCTAATGAGGAGAAGTATTTCACTTACGATCTGATAAAGGAGGACTTGAAAAGCGAATTGTCTGATACTGAAGTAGAGAAGATAAAATTACCTGGACATACCCCGGGGCATACTGGCTATATTGTTGACGGGATACTTTACGCTGGGGACTCCTTTTTCGGGCAAAAGGTGCTTGAGGGGTTCGGAGTACCTTTTTACACCGACTTCTGGAAGGCTTTAGAGACAATGTATGCCTTGAAAGAAATAATTAAGGGGGTCGAGAACGTTGTTATCTCCCACGGCCCGGTTTATACGAACAAGAAGAAGGTGGAAGAACTCTTAATGTTTAACATCTCGTTTGCTGAGAATTTAGTTAAGAAGGTAAAGGATTTGATCACGGGAAGAGAGTTGACGGCTGAGGAGGTTACTTATTTACTCTCTAATAATAAGAGTATAAGTAATATCATGCTGAATTCTGTGACAGTAAAAAGTATTTTAATTTCGGTTGCAAATGAGGTAAAGGTTACCGAAAAAGGAATTGTTTACTCCTTTAGGTTATAAGGAATTCAGTTCCGCGACACTTCTTCACTCACTTTTTCATTAGGACGTTATTTTTCTACCCAATCTTTCTTACACAAGCAAAAAGAGTAACTTTTAGTGGATAAATTCTTGACATTTGATCGTGGAGTGTTAGGGTTATAAAGTAAGTTTATTAACTCTGTAGTTCTCTTGCCTTTTCCAAAATTCTTTCAAGTACTTCTCCCCCTAGTGAACTATATTTTTCCATGAAGTCTTCGACGCTCTCTTTCTTTTCTGTAAGTACTTTTATCATCAATTCCTCAGAGATCTTATTTGCTAGATTTTTGTCCTTAACAAGATCTAATATAAATTGTGTTAATTCGTCAACCTTACAGCTTGATTGCCTTGCGCTCAACTTTCCTTTGTCATTTATTTTCCACATCACTACTACTCTCTCTCCCCTAATATTTCAATTTATAGGTTTTCTTTAATTTCAGAAATTTTTAAATTTCAATAATTTACAATTTTCGCCAAAAGTTTATAAATTGAAACTTTTATTATACACGTATAATAGTGTTAATCATGAAGTCCGTAATTCCGTTCCTAAGCTCCATACTTCAATTAGACAAGGATTGGGTAACAAGAATAACAATGGCAATGATAGTGCTAAGCATAATATGGGGTGCATTAGGTATAATAGACGCCTTGATGGTAAGGATTCAGGAGGTTCAATGCAAACCCTTCCTTTAACTGCACAAGAGTATTATGCCTCCGTAACCCTTCATTGCATGATTCGGTTTCGCACAGCAATTAGAGTTTGCTATATTTATTTACTTCACGTTTAAGATGCTAAGGATAGAACCTAGGAGAACTTTTTGAGCAAGTAATCCTTCTCTCCATAAACCTAAAAGTCCATGAGTGTCAAGACACTTTGGATGAATTGACCAAAGTCTCATGAGCTTCTTAGTTAATAGTTAAAAATTACTGTTAAAATTTATTGAAAAATAGGACGTAACAGATTTCATCTCATTAATGAGATTCCAATAGTTGCAACTATTGCAGTTATTATTAAATCCAGACTTAAGCTGACGTTTAATTGCAGAGGAATTAAAGAAACTATAAAAGTTCCGAAACCTCCTCCTATTAACCTACCTATCAATAAGGTAAAATTTGCCCCGGTAGCCCTA
>Ga0081474_122599_pt1 | contig 28302 bp, 32 predicted proteins | sample OneHunmetagenome_2_FD_70978 | JGI IMG/M metagenome (GOLD analysis project Ga0081474, IMG submission 70978) | Ferrous microbial mat communities from One Hundred Spring Plain, Yellowstone National Park, USA v2 (version 2) | ecosystem: Environmental > Aquatic > Non-marine Saline and Alkaline >... | reverse complement strand
GGCCTATTACAAGACCTATTATGAATGCCAATGAGGAGTAAGGTATTACGCTAATAAATTGTTGGGCCTTCGCATATGCTGTTGTTAGGGCATAGCCAGCGTAGTGAAGTAGGGCGACTAATGATGAGGGGCTTAGGTAGCCCAGGGCCATGGCTAGTATCACTATGGCTAGCAATATCAGGGCTACACTCAGCAATCTCCTTATCAATATACCAACCAATAACCCAAGAATGAATAAACCTATTATGCTAACTATCTGGGTTAGGGTTAAACCAAATATCTCCATCGCATTATAATACGTCAATTAAAATAAAAAAGTTACTTTTCATAAATCATTAAGTACTTCCTTAATTTCCCTAGATAATGCGGATGATACCTCGCGACCTTCCTCATCCGTTAGGTAATGCCTACCGCTAATGTGGCCTGTCATTGGTATTACGTGGAAGTGTACGTGGAAAATAACCTGACCAGCCTCTGCACCGTTGTTCTGAACCACTCTAACCCCAGGAACCTTTAGAGCCCTCATTACGGCTATGGTAATAGCCTTAGTAATCTTAATAACACGACATAACTCCTCACCAGGTATCTCAGTTATATCCCTGTAATGCCTCTTGGGCATTACTAGGGTGTGGCCCTTATTTATTGGGTACTTATCGAGTATTGCTACCACGTACTCATCCTCATAGACAATGTATGCAGGCTCCTCACCCCTTACTATTTTACAAAATACGCAATCCATCAGTAAATCAGGGAGTGGAATTACTTTTGAGCTTTAAGCCTCAGCATATTCCCGCGTATGAGGATGTCGATAGAAGATAGAGGCTTATTGAGAATACCACAATTAGTGCTGCAAAGACTATCAACAATAAATCGCTCACCTCACCCCTACTTAGGTAGCTAATGAGTAAAAGTGCGCTGGGTATCGCCATTATGAGCGCCAGTATTTCCATTAACGTGAATGGCGCAGCACATACGGGGGCAGCGCCTGGTGTATAAACCGCCTGCCAAAAGCCCATTATGAATAGTACAAGTATTAATATGGTCACTATCGCTAATGCCGTAAGCCATCTGCTGGGTGTCATTGTGCTCATCGAAATACGTCAATGAACCATCTCCCTTTTAAGTATTATTCACACAACGAAGGAAAGCGATATGACTACGATAATGATTATAGAGTAACCTCCCTAACTCATTATGGTTAATGTTTCCTACCAAAGTCGAAAACGGTTGTATTCATGTTGTAATGGCGAGTCTTGATTTAAAGAGGGGCTTTTCGTTAAATGATGATTAAGAATATAGGATTTTGGGTGAATTAATAGAGGCATTAATACGGGTATCGCATATGCAAGATTTTAAATTTAGAGGGATTTATGGCTTAGTGATGAGCGATGAAGGTAGTGTTGGACTTAACGGTAGGGTCCTCTACACAGGTATTGAAAGGTGCCCCGTATGTGGTAGGGATACATTACATGTGATGGAAATCCTTTACAACGACCCAGTATTTGGTGATTTAATATTGTATAGTAATCAATGCGATAATTGTGGGTATAGGAGAACCGATATACAGTACTTAAACTCCAGGGGTCCCTCTAGGATAACCTATGAGGTTAGGGATGAGGAGGATGTCTATAGGACCTACATATTTAGGTCAAAGAATGCTAAAGTGTTTAGTCCAGAATTGGGTTTTGAAATTAATCCAGGACCTGAGGCTGAGGCCATGATAACAACTATGGAAGGATTATTACTGAGATTACTCGATGTTGCGGATAGTATGGAGGTTCTGAATGAAGGCGATGATGCCGTCGTAAGTAAGTTAAGAGAGTTTAAGAATAGGGTTAGGGATGCCCTTAAGGGTAGGTTTAGATTCACGGTAATTATTGAAGACCCAACAGGAAACTCCACACTTAAACCACCACAAGGTCGCGAAAACAACCTACACATTGAACCACTCAATCAGGGTTAGTAAAGATTTTTAACCTAGTCCTTAATGGTTAATTTAATGCCTAGACGTAGGCGTACATCGGGTATGTCACCGTTCATTGCAGCAGGGCTTGTGAAGTTCAATGAGGCTAAGGAGATAGAACGCATAAAGCTAAGTCCACAGGCTGTGATATTTCTTGGAATAGCGATTTCTATAGTGGTGATATTACTGAAATTCCTAGCCTCTCCTCCCTGAGTTTTTTCTTGCCAACCCACCCTCGTGGACGGATCTTATTATGTCTTTGAGAAGTTCAGGATTCTCCTCAACTATCGTTCCGGTGACCACAGCATCTGCACCAGACAACGCTAATTCAAAGGCTTTTTGGGGATCTCTAATGCCACCGCCAATAATGAGGGGTTTATTAACGAGAGACTTAACCCGAGAAACCATCCTCGGCCTAACGGGTTCACGCGCACCGCTGCCGGCTTCTAGGTAGATCATATCGAAACCCATTAATTGGGCTGCATAGGCGTAGGCTAGCGCTATGTCATCTCTGTCGTATGGTATGGGCCTGGCATGGCTTACATAACCGACGGCACCACCGTCACCAATGATTATGTACGCTAACGATATTGGTTCCAGGTTCCTGAATCTCTTTATTAGTAGTACGGAGGCTTGTATTTGAGCTCCAACTATGAAGTATGGATCCGCACTATTTAATACACTTAAGAAGAACACTGCATCGGCGTGTTTGCTTAGGTTAGCTACACTACCTGGGAATAGGATTACTGGTATTTTTAGTGAACCCTTAACCATGTTTAGGTACTCATCTAATTGACTCTCCGATATGCCTAGGGAACCACCAACCATCAATGCGTCAGTTCCGTATTCCTGAACCATAAGTGCCAACTCCCTAAATTCCCTGGCGCTAACCTTGTCTGGATCGAGTAAGGTCATGTGTATTGTACCTACCTCGGAGATTCTACCCAGCAAGTGCTCCTTAACTCCCATTGGTTGATTTAAAGGGGTATGATTATTTTAAATATCACTCCTCGATATAGCCGACATCCTCCGTGTACTCGCCTTCCTCGCCATAAACCTCCCCACCCTCCTCACCCTCACCCAAACTACTCTCCTCACCTAAACCTTCGTTAGTCTCTGTTTCGCCTTCATTAATCAATGGGTTGTTGGTTTGCGGCGTTAGTTGCGTTAGTGATATTGTTACCTCCTTCTTTGGCTTAATGCTTCCTTGGTAATAGAGATCGACGAATTTATTGAAGTAATCAACAGGTAATAACCCAGGTATGTAATTGAATTCAGCCTCAAGACCGCAATTACCGCAATTAACCAAGACCTTCCCCTCCTTCTTATCAATCTTAACGTTAACTAGAGGTGCACCGCAGTGTGGGCATGTGAATACCTTGGGTAATGTCTTCTTTGGCTTAAGTAGTAACTTCTTACGGCTTTTCCTCCTACGACCCATCGTTGCCTCAGCTTTTTCTTAATATAAATACCTTTTTCTTATTATTAGCGGATTTTCACATTAACAAGATCAGCCGGGCAAGTTGTCGTCACAGGTTCTGCGTAACTCTGTATCATCACTAAAAACCTAATACATCACCAACTTTTAACGCATTCCCTACCCTATTTAGTCTCGAAATAATACTTAAAAAATCCAACTATGCCACTAACTGATGCATGAATTAATAATTATTAATAATGAAGTAGGTTTATATGCAATAATCGTTATAGTATCACTAGTATTATCAGTGTTATTGGCATACGCCGCATTAAGGGCTAGGGTAATTACCAGGGATGCCCTAGCACCATCAGCACTCGTGGGTTTTATGATCCTTATTGGCGGCCCCTCGGCAATCATACCCTTCGCCACCTTCCTGGGCAGTTCTAGTTTCGTCACTAGGGTTGGTAAGGAGAGGAAGGAGGAGCTCGGTACCGCGGAGGATATTAGAGGTAGGAATTGGAAGCAGGTGTTAGCCGTAGGTCTAGTGCCAGGTACACTGGCGTTATTGGCGGGTACGGTATACCTAGCCAAGGATATACCACTCTATCAATTACTACTAACGGCGTCAGTAGTGGGCATAGCGTACTCGAACGCCGACACGTGGGCCTCGGAACTCGGTGTTTTAAACAAATCGAAGCCTCGCTTACTGATAAAACCGTGGGTCAAGGTTGACCCTGGCGTATCTGGTGGAGTTACGTTAATGGGTGAGGTTAGTTCATTGCTCGGCTCATCGATCATAGCCCTTATATACCTGGGCACGCAGTACTTAACTAGTTTTATTTATCACGTTAACCTTGTTAATCTCTGGTTCGTGGTTATTGTGTTACTGCTTGGTTATTTAGGTGAGGTTATGGATAGCGCCTTCGGTGCCTTGCTTCAGCCCAAATACAAATGCCCTAAGTGCGGTGTCATGACCGATAGGCGCATTCATATGTGCGGCGAGAGGACTATTAGGGTTATGGGTAGTTACGACCTTGAGAATGAGGATGTGAATTTATTGGTTTCGGTCATAATAACCATGATAGCCCTGATAACGATGCTATTAATATTCAATCCCCACTTAATCATTATGAATTTATAAGCACTATGTAATTTATCATTTATTTACGGATTACCGTAATTACAGGTATAAATATGTAATAAATATGCCTGGAAATACAGGGCTAATACGTATACGTACTTAACCATGAGCCCTTTAAAGCCAGCAGTCCACGTATACTTAATGACTCAAATAACGAACATATATGCTGACTTTAAGAAAATTGAGGAGTTGGTCGCCAGGGGTTTGTGGGTTGCCGTTAAGTATGCCAGGGGTACCTGCGTGAGTTTTACGCCGAAGAAGGTTCTTGAGTATGCCGAATTTAATGAGGCTATACCTGTGGTCTTAACCCTCGTTAAGCACATCCTAAAGCAGCTCAATGATGAGGGTTACCTACAGATGGATAGTAGCAGGAGCATCGTTAGGTATAGGTTATGTAGGGACTCCAGGCTATGGGATTTAATAAAACAGAGCGGTGGGCCTGAGGACGTCCTCAAATTCATTGAGGAGGTTATTGAGTAGTAAAACTCCTTAAATAACATACTACAAAAGGTACTGGGTAGGTTCATGAAACGTCGAGATACTGGAAATAACGTAGTAATTAAGGGGATTGGGGAAACGGGGCTTATAAACATCATTAGGGATATCATAGGTTATTATGAGGATAATGACCTGGAGTACATAGAAATTAATGGGTACAGGCTCGCCGTGAAGATTGATGGACTGTCACTATCAACATCGAGGATGCCATTCATGACGTTTTACGATATGGGTTGGAAGGTTATGGCATCGGTAGTTAGTGACTTTTTCGTAAAGTTGAGTAAGCCGTTGTACGCTATTGTTTCCATAACCCTGAGAGGTAATACTAGTATTGATGACTTTAGGGAGCTTATTAGGGGTTTAGGTGATGGGGCTAGGCATTTCGGTGTGAGATACCTCGGTGGTGATTTAAACGAGGGCCTTGATGACGTAATAGATGTGGCTGCCGTCGGCGTACCAATGATTGGCACAATAGGTAGGAGACCCAAGATTGGTGATTTCTTGGTTACTATTCCACAGTTTGGATATACAGGGTTGGTCTTCAAGCTTTATTATGATGGTAGGCTCAATGATTGGTTAAACCTAGATGCCGTTAAGAGGGGTATCAATATGCTGAGGAGACCAGAGCCTCCGATTAATATGTTGAGCGAATTGCTGAAGTATGGGGATTGCGTATCGGCAAGCATGGATTCAAGCGATGGACTAGGTAAGGTCCTCTGGACCTTATCTACGGATGGTGATGTTAAGGTGGTGGTCGATAAGCTACCCATAGGTGATGATTTTACCGAGGAAATTAGGTCAATACCTGGCATAACTATTGAGGAGGTTGTATTTAATGGTGGCGAAGAGTTCCTACCCATATTCTCCATAAGCAGTGATTGCGAAGAGGATTTTAGAAGACTTGGTTTTGAGGTTTTTGCTAAGGTTGAGGAGGGCTCTGGTGTATATTACGGGGGTTCAACACTTAGGTATAAGGGTTGGGACTACTTCATTGGTTGGAGTACCTAGACCTCCATGGCCTTGATCTCACCCTTCACGAATATTTCCTGGGCGAACAATAATATTACGAGTATGGCCACGGCATACAACGCGCTCGTTAGTAGGAACATTAGTTGGTATGAGTATTTTGCGGGGAGTGTTATCCATAGTATCGGCTTGAGTGATATTAGAACCGATGCTTGGTACATACTCATTACTGAACCAGCCACCGCAGGACCCCAGGCACTACCTATGTTCCTGAATACGGTGTTTAGACCCGTGGCAAGGCCCATGTTTTTCCTACCCACGGAGAACACTAGGATGTTTATTACCGAGACATTGACCATACTAACCCCAGCCGCCAACACAGACATGGAGGCTATGACGTAAGATAAGCCGTAGAATGAGGTGTAGGTTAGGAGCATCAACCCTATTATGGCTATCGCAGAACCAATAACGGCTATGTTCTTAGCACCAACATTCGTTATAACCCTACCAGCTATGGGTGCCACAATCATTTGCACGAGGGCCATGGGCACCATCATTATGCCCGCATCGAGTATTGACAAGTCATAACCCAGGGGTTTTGGCGACTCCAATAGGTATGTGAGTGCTTGAGACATTAGAAATAGTGCAAAGCCCGCTAGGGTTACGCCCAGGTTTGATGCCAAGACATTCCTATTGCCCAGCAGGCTTATTGGTACGATCGGGTTATGTATTGTACTTTCGTATAGGATGAATACCCCGAAACCCAGCACGAATAATACCAACAATGACATTACCAAGGGGTCCGTCCAACCGTAGGTTGGCGCATCTGTGACCGCAACCAAGCCGCTTGCCAGGGATGTCGATAATAGAAAGAGACCAACCCAGTCAATTGGTTGTGGATTCCTAACCCTACTCTCCCTAATGTATAGATAGACCAACACGTCCTCAAGCACTATGAAGGGGTATACCGTGTGATACGTGGCTTGCCAACCGAGGGTTTGGGACACGTAAGCACCAAGTGGTAGTGACACAGCCATGCCAACACCAAACATTGCACTTATTAAACCCTGTACCTGCGGTATCATATGGGGTGGAAACTCCTCCCTAACCAGGGCAAAGGCTAGGGGCAACATCGCCATACCAACACCCTGCAACGCCCTACCCACCAGTAACATGCCGTAACTCGTCGAGAAGCCTGTTATGAAGGCCCCTATGGTGTATATGATTATTGTTATGAAGAGCATTCTCTTCTTACCATGCATATCGCCGAGCTTACCCATTATTGCTGAGGATAACGTACCCATCAGGATGTATATTGATAATATCCAGGATGCATCTGCGGTTGATATACTCATGTCCTTTTGAATTGTTGGCAACGATGGAACTAGCATACCTTCGGTATACATCACGACTAGGGTTAGGGTAACGAGTATGGCGGTAGCCCTCCATGCATACCTAATGTCGTACTCACCATAGCCTAGATTAACTCCACCTCTACGCACTTGTCATCACCACCGCACAGCAATTCAAGGGAAACTAGTCTACCTTGGTAACCACCTGGTGGTTGATTATTAGCGCTACTCATTAACCCACGGTTATTATTAACACCATATCCTCTACGTCTTCTAACTGCGGCTATCACACCTATTATTACAACGATTATTATTAGCAAAAACACTATCCAGAGCAGTACGTTGGGTGCTGACTTTACCGTGACGTAGGTGGTCACAGACTCCGTTAATGGATATAGAGAACCAGTTTGATTCCACACAAAGGTTAGTACCAGTGGGTAACTACCGGGTCTTGCGCTTGAGTCAACATCGACTAGGAATGTGACGTTTATTTCCTGTCCAGGCCTTAGGTCACCTATGAATGCCTGGGATGCCGTCAGAGCCGAGAGTGGGTTGCTTGAGGATACGTGTGGTTGGATTACCTGACCTGTCGATATTGTAACCATCACATTCTTAGCCTCCACGGGTCCCTCATTGATTATCGTTATTGTTATTGGAACCTTGGAAGCGCCAGGGGAGAGAGTTGGTGAGGTTATGGTACTTAGCAGGGCACCTAGGTTTGATAGGCTTGGGTTTGGTGGTTGTGGGTAATTAACACTCACCACCGCCAGGTTAGCCTTGGGTCTAATATCGAGTAGGTAACTCCTCATTGATTCGCCTCCGTTGTACACTATCGTGACATTCACCGTGTAATTACCCGGCAAATCAGGTAAGCTAATTGGTACCGTTAGTTGCACGGGCTGTCCAGGAGGTATTGCACCAAGTATCAATGGGTTACTAACCAACGGCGTTATGCCTGAACCATTTATGAACAACTTAGCATTGTAAGCCATCCCAGACCCAATATTGACTATACTAAGTATTAACTGGGACATTGGGTAGCTTTGAAAGACCTCGGGCGGGTTTGTGGCTATTGATTGTATATACACTATGGGCTCCTGCGGTACTATCAACGTTGCGTTTATCACGTCGTCAACACCCGTGAAATAGTCAACCCTCAACTCAACCGTGTAATTACCCTGCGGAACATACCTAGGCACGTAGACGTAGAAGGTCACGGGCACAGGCTGTCCAGAAGGCAGGGCTGGTATATGCTGTGTGACGTTCACCGGCACCAGCTGAGGTGGCAGAGACATCAACGTCACGGTGACGTTGAGCACTGGAGTGTTCCCATAATTCGCGAGGTACACAGTCAACGGCACGTAGGATCCAGGTAAAGCCTCGATAACATTGTCGGGAGTCCCAATGATTGCCGTGGCCTCAAAACCCACGTAACCAAGCACCGGGATGGAAACATTCGTATTAACACTCTCCGAGCTCTTAGATGTCGATACCGAGGGTATGGAGCCCATTACCTCGGGTATCTGTATCGTCACGGGGACAGTCTTTACACCTGTTATCACAGGCTCACCGTTGTACAGCGTTGTCGTCACCAACGTGGTGACGGGTATGGAAACCGTTTGATAAACAATGAGGGGCTTGACACTCGTTGTTATGTTAACCTCGGTATAGTTCACCGTTATGGGTACCTGGTAGATACCCATGGATACACTTGGGTCAACCTGTACGTAGACTATGCATGAGCTATTACCCTCGGGCGGTACCACGGGTATTTGGCAATAATTCATTGATGAGTTCACGTAGTAGATGGGCTTTATGAGGGATGTATTCATGTAGATAGTTACGTTGAACAAATAGGTTTGCGTTGGATTGAACACAGTAAACACTAGGTACGAGTCCTCGCCTGGCGCCACTGGTTGATTCAGTAACCAGTGAGCCAACACTATTATAGATAGTGATATCGGATCCATCGAAAAACAGCATAGGAAAAACCAGTTTAAAAATCCTTCTCATGTATCGAATAGATATCGGTGACTTGGAAATCACGAAAAAGTTAAAAGTCTGCGATGTACAACAAGACCTGCGGGGGTGCCCGAGCCAGGTCAAAGGGGACGGGTTCAGGTCCCGTTGGCGAAGGCCTGCGTGGGTTCAAATCCCACCCCCCGCACTAAAACAGAAACAAATCCTTCGTAGCTGTGTTATAGGCATTTATGAAAACTGTGCATATCATTTTCGGGACTTATGCATTGATAATTCTCCTCCATTAACTGGGCATTTAATTGATCACCATGTTCTTGCTACGATCTTCACGTAACTCCTGAGCTCATGGATATTTTACGTAGATATGAGAGGAAGTTTTCGATCTCCTGCTCTATTGTCTTTATCTCCACATCAGTAATATGCTTAAATCTATCCTGACCCTTTGAACTCACTAACGGGTTTCCTCCTGACTTTATCCATGCAAATATCGCTTGGCGGGTTTATTATCAACCTACCATGGTCCCACTCGTAAAGTGAGAAGTAACCTGACTCTGTCGCTAGCCTTGCAATCTCAACCAATATCTTAGCCCTATACTTACCAGGCTCCCCGGAAACCTCAAGGGCCTCGGATGATGTTAATATCTCCACGTTCTTCAACCCACTGACCTCAGACATCAATGGCTCCTCGATGCATATGCTGCAGTCTAGTGTTGGGAATGTCTTGTCCAGTTGAGCCATCTTACCACCGATTGATAGTGACTTCTCGACCAGGGTCACTTTACGACCCATCCTGGCCAGGGCCAGGGCAGCCTCAATACCAGCAATACCACCAATTATTAGCACCCTATCATACTCAACCACAGGCCTTGGTGCTGGCTTTGTGAGGTCTACGCATTCCTCACGCTCCACGTATATCGCATTCCTAGGGCACACATTGCCGCAGTAATTACATGCCGTACACTCCTCCTCCCTACCAGCCTCAATCACCGGGTAGAGGTAACCCTTGGCATTGGGTTTCTTGGACCACTCCAGGATACCAACGGGGCACCCACCAATGCATAATCCATCCCCAATACAGAGCTCTGGCGCTATCTTCAATCTACCCAGCGGTCTCCTAACCTGGTTATCATCAAGCCGTTTACTCATTAATGCCAATTTACTTATAGCTTTTAAATATTTTATCTACATCAAACAAAGAATAACCATTAACCCTCTGACTAATATCCTAATAAAGCATAATTTTAATAATAAATAATTATAGAAAACAAATCACTGCATGGATAATTTAATAACCAACAAATCACTATAGATAGGCCCCTTAGGCGTTAAAACACTCCTCTTAAGCCTTATGCTATCAATGACCTGGGTTCCGAAGTCCATATTCTCCCACCTCCTAATGACCTCCATGTACCTATCCCAATTCCTCACATACTTAACCCTGGCAATGGTTAAATGAGGAATGAAACCCCTCTCATCCCTCTCACCAATATCACCAGTGAGCCTCATTATCAACTCATGAAGATTCGCCAAATCCCTGGCGCCCTCCTCAATACCCACCCAAATAACCCTAGGCCTCTCTATGCTTGGGAACGCGCCAACACCCCTCATGCGCATTGCGAATTGCCCATACTTGATGCCACCCAGCCTTTTCTTAACTTCCTCAACAAGGTCCTTGCTAATTTCGCCAATGAACCTAAGGGTTATGTGGAGGTTCTCGGGCTCTACGGGTTTCATGTCAACACCTGAACCCATCAATTCCTTCTGCATCCTTATTATCGGCTCCTTCAACTGGTCAATTAAGTCCACGGCTATGAAAACCCTATAAATCTCTCTCGACATTGTACTACGTACTCCATTAAGGAAATAATTAATTTTTACTGACCCGGACTACCCTGCCCACCCATCTCGTGAATCCACTTATTAAGGAATTCGCACCTTTCTGGTGTTATTTCGTCTGTTGTGCCGCATACGTCGATGTATGGGCAGTAGAAGCATGGTATCCTGGTTAGCATATCGTAAGTTAAAACCTTCATTAATGACCCAGCCTCAATCAATTCCTTGGCAACAGCCATACCCAATTCTGTCAACTTGACCTTATACATTATCTTCTTCTTACTACCCACATTCTCCTTCTCCAACAAGCCCCTCTTCTCGAGTTTGTTGATGAATGGCATCCCGGCCTTGCTCTTGATACCCATGACCTTCCACACGTCCTTTAGCATAACTTCACCGCCCGCCTTATAGATCTCCGTGAGTATCCTCGTTTCCTTATCGTTCAATTCCCTAATTATTGAGGACGCCTCATCACTCACGAACAACCCTTAGTAAAGCCCCTTAAAAACACTTAACTTTTACACATCAATCACGATATTCATCTTTGAAATTATCTCCTTATACCTATTTCGAATTGTGACATCAGTTATCCCCGAGGCCTCGGCCACATCCCTCTGCCTCTTCCTCACGCCCACTAGAGTCACGGCTATGTACACCGCTGACGCAATTAGTGCATAGAATGTCCTACCATTCGTCAAGTGCTTACGTTGACCTTCATTAACTATGTCCATTGCCAGTTTCGTCACGTAATACCTAACGTCCTCATTAAGCCTAAGCGTATTAATAACCTTTTGAAGAAATCTACCTAGCTCCTCTTGGCTCTTGATAACAATACCCTCATTACCAACCACCTGCCTAACAAGCTCAAGAAGTCTACTAACCCTCTTGCTTCTCTCGATACCTAACGTGTTCCTTAACTCACGAAGTTGACAAACAAGCCTTGCTCTTTTGCACGACACATAGAGTAGAACCAAGGCCAAGTCCCTAGTCCTAACACCCCTCAAATCGTATTTACTCGATAATTGCCTGAGTAGCACAAGCGCCTCATCAATAACACTACTTGGTAAGTTCAGTTTATACCTAACCTGCTCCAGAACCTCGTGAAGCTCGGCAACCCGTCTCTCGGTGTATTGATATTGATTGAACTTATTTAATCGTATTAATGCCCTCAATCTATTCTGAAGTGTGGGATTATGAACATGCTTGGTCTCTATCACCGAACCACCAAGTCCATGGCCAGGTAAAGCCGGGCTTATTGGCTTCGCCCTTTCGTAAATCATTGCCTCCTCACCATTAAAGGCCCTCCACTCAGGGCCGAGATCCACCACGTGGTCCTGAATTACAGAACCGCAATGTCTACAGACGAATTGACTATACTCGGAATCAAACACTATATCCGTAGATCCACAGTACGGGCACCTAAGTATGTCCTGCTTAATGAGTCTACCTGGCGTGACCATGCCTACCACCTCTCCTTCTCAAGTCAACATCCCTAACATAGGCGGGTTTACCCACGAATTCATTGACCTCTGGCAACTGTGGGTCAGGTTTCACCAGACCATATGGTGAATTCACGGGGCCGATAATATCGTATAAAACACCAAGCCTTCTCATTGAGTAATCATAAATAGTGATCCCCAGGGGAGGGGTAGTTGATAGTTTTAGTACGAACCTCCCATCATGGGACACGTGCAAGATGTCACCAACCTTCCTGAGCATCCAGCGTATACGTCGTATACAATATTTAAAAGTAATACTTTTCGTCGGGTAGAATATCTGTGTAATATAACCGTATTAGGTGAAAAATAGTAAGGTATAACTATACACATGTCCGCCAACTATAAATAATGCGCATAATCATACAAAAAGAATATAAATATGATAATCGAAAGCCCTGTGTGCTCATCGTCGTGGCACTGGGGGGCAACGCCTTCGCCAGGGAAGGTGGTAAGGTCGGTTTACCGGAAGAGCAGATAGAACGCGTTAAATTAGCAGCCAACGATATAGCGGACCTCATTGGGGAGGGTTTTGATGTTGTTGTGACCCATGGCAATGGACCGCAGGCGGGGCTTCTGTCTGAGAAGGTTGGTGATTACCTAAGCCTAGACATGATAGACGCGGCCACGGAGGGCTGGATGGGCTACTTAATAGCCAACGCCCTTACCAACGAGTTTAGACGGCGGGGTATTCGGCGGAACCCTGTTGTGGTTATTACGCGAGTCATAGTTAATAAAAACGATGTAGCCTTCCAAAACCCCGCTAAGTTCATAGGTCCTCTGTATGATAAGGAAACAGCCGATAAATTGTCTAGGGAGAGGGGTTGGGCTTTTAGGTGGGATGTACGCGGAGGCTACAGGAGGGTTGTACCATCACCCGAGCCACAGGGCATAATGGATATCGAATTAGTAAGGTTACTGCTTAGGGAGGGTTTTGTGCCGATTACCGTTGGTGGTGGAGGAATACCTGTGACAATAAATGGTGAAATTCACGGTGTTGAGGCTGTTATCGATAAGGACTTAGCAAGCCAGGTTTTAGCTAATGCCATAAACGCCGATTACATGTTAATACTCACAGACACAGATTACGTGTACTTAAACTACAAGAAACCGAACCAAAGAAAACTTGCGGAGATCACAGTGGGTGAAGTCGAGAAATACTATAACGAGGGACAATTCCCGCCAGGAAGTATGGGGCCTAAGGTATTAGCCGCAATACGATTCTTAAGGAGCGGCGGTAAGGCCGTGTATATAGGACCGCTTGGTAGGGCTAGGGATATACTTAAGGGTATTGTAGGAACGCGGATAATCGCATAGTACTCTTATTCAGGTAATGATTTTAATTTTAGATCAATTATTTGGAACGGCTTTATTTGCCGTTAAATATTCGATTAGTTTCCTCACTAACATAGCCATGCTTAAGTATTGAACCATTCAATTCTGGTTGGTATCTGGGCATTACCCATTGTGTCATCAATGGCACGTATACCAATCCAGAAAGCAGAAATGATAAGAGCCAGGAGTTACTAAATATTATGGTGTGGTACGGTATAAATGGGGCGTATATTACGAGTTCCACGACGGCGAATGTTATGAAGGCGGCTGGGTTAATACCTCTCCAATACCTAAACCTACCCCTGCTCCAGAACACATCAGTTAATTCGAACTTAAACCTCCTAATTAAGGCGTAGTCAAATATTATTATGCCCTCGATAGAACCAAGTAGGCCTCCATAGGTTAACAACCAATTGTATAGATAGCCATACGCAGAGCCGTAAAATGTCCATGCACCCAGGATTATTGAAATAATCACAACTATCACAACACCCCTAAACCAAGTGAGTCTCTTCGGGAATGTATTCGCAAAATCATACGCGGGTCCCACCGTATTTGCAAAGACATTTACTGCAAACGTGGCTAACATAAAGACTATGTTTATAAAAATCGCCAATCCAGCCGGCAGATATAGTGTGGTGATTAGTATCGGGTCCCAAATGGGTATGTGGTATAAATACATGATTGCACCTGTAGTCATTATCCCAAGTAAACCAACCATAACCATCATTAACGGCATGAAGGATTGACCAACCACCTGCGCAAACTGGCTCTTTGCGAACCTCGTGTAATCAGGCATTGACAATGCCATCGTAGCCCAATAGGCAACGTTAGCGTTCAAGAAGGCCAACCATGCAAGCCAGTAGTTAAGTCCGTGAATTGTTGGCGAGACAATAATACCACCATAGTGCCAACCAGCCCTTGACATGAAAATGCCCCATATCATAAGGAAGCCCAGTAAAATCAATGGCGCAGCCGACCTTGCGAACCACTTAAGCGTTGGTTGCGCCTCAGGCACAGGTGAGAAGTACAGTAGGAGCAATTGGAGCGCTATTATCGCGGCGAAGGTCACCCAAAAGACTGCTGGGAATGCTAGGCTTAGTGTAAATGGGTTCGCCACACCCTTCGTAACAAGACCCTGTATTACATTCAATTTATGGGTGATTATCGCGTATATTCCAACGGCAGCCTCGGTCATTATGTACGTCTCTATGCCCCACCAACCAGCCCCAATCACTGCCCTAACCCAGCTCGGGAATATGGCGCCATAAACACCCCACCTCGTCCTGGTAAGCACGGGTTCCGGTATGCCATACCTAGCGCCACCGTGCGACTGTATAATCATTGGTATTAAGACGATAACATTACCCAGAAACACAGCCAGTAGTGAGTCCCATGTACCTAAACCGAAGGCTAAACCAACGCTAACTAAGGACCAACTGGGCACTATAAATGCCATACCAAACCAAATCGCTGCATATGTGTACCAATCCCAATTCCTCTTATTAATTGGTGTTGGATGAAAGTCTGGATTCCATAGAAACCCCTCTTCTGGATACCCTTTGACCAGCTCAACCTGTCCTCTCTCAGCATCATATTTTACATCCTTAACCCTCTCCGTTAGGTAGCCCAAGATGCCCTTCCCTCATCTCACGATGTTCTTATAAGCGTTACTTTTAATTTAATTAAGTAATCGAAATTTGTGAAATCAATGCCGATAAAGCAAATTAAGGACTATTTTAATGAACATATCGATGGATATCGTGATTACAGAACCTCTTGAGGATTTACTCATTGTTAAGTTGAATAGACCTGAGAAGAGGAATGCCTTCAGTCTCGAGTTAACCCTGAGGACTAGGGATGCCGTGTCAACCGGTTGTAGGGACTTTGATGGTGTGATCTTAACCAGTGAGGGTAAGGTTTTCTCGGCTGGTCTTGATTTAGCCGAGATCTATGGGTTCAGCACGATTGAGGAGTCCACCAGATACTTCTCGGCTATTAAGGACTTAGCCTTAACCGTGGCTAATTGCGAGAAGCCAATCGTGGCTTTAGTGAATGGTTCGGCTTACGGCTTCGCCACGGAGCTACTTTACTTCTTTGACCAGGTGATCGCTGTTAGGGGCTCGGAGTTCTCGTTACCCGGCATTAGGTATGGGCTTGTGCCGGTAACCCCAGCCTTCACGCCCTACCTCTTTGGGATGCTGAGGTCTAGGTTCTTCCTGGATAGGGATTTCAAGCTCAGCACCGAGGAGGCTCTCAATTGGGGCATTGTCAATAAGATTGTTGATAACTTGGATGAGGGTCTTAAGGTATCCGTAGAGCTCATGAGGAAGCTACGCAGTATACCCCAAGGGGTTTATCTAGAGCTTAAGCGGTTAATAATTAGGTCAATAATAGGTATTGTTGAGGATAGGTGGGACGAATTATTAAGTACCTTAGCCAGGGAATCGCTGAAGCGGGACGTTAAGGATAAACTGGAGGAGTTCTTGAAGAGATAGGAAATTATTTATTACTCGCCCAAGGCACCTTATTAAATGACCAGGGTGTTCGATAGCGGTGAGTACAGAGTATACGTCAATGGGGATATCATGGTGTTTAAGCCCAGCAATGCCAGCGCACGGGTATTAATATTGACATCACCCGGTATAAAGCCCCAGTTCTACTCATTACTGGCTGTGCTACTTGCCAAGTCAGGCATTGAATCAATAATTCCTAAATCACCCTTGCCATGCAACGAACATGGCTTAAGGAACTTGGTTACCAGGTTAATAAACAATCATAAGCCTAACCTGGTAGTGGCGCTTGGATTTAACGTAGACTATGTTTATGGCCCTAGGCTCACCATAGGCTTTGATGAGAGCGCCGGCACGATGCAACTCCTAAGTTCTCAAGTACCTGGGTCTATTTACATGGTGAGTGACCAATGTGGGCAGGTTGGACGAGCTTTGGTTAATGCAGACTTTATTATTAAGGGGGCGCTGACTCTTGATTCGATTATTAAGATTAGGGACTTAATACTGAGTTCCATACCGTTAGACGCAAGTAAGGAATAAAATCATTATTAAATACAAATACTAGATAAAGGGAGGGGGTTAGCGTGAAGGTACCTCTATTCATAGAGTTTGAAGGCAGGAATGTCTTGGTAATTGGTGGTGGGGGAGTTGGTACACGCAGAGCCGTGAAATTCCTCATGGCTGGCGCCAACGTTAGGATAATTGGTCTAGAATTTAGTAATGACTTAGTTAGGTACGCTGAGCAGGGAAAGGTCGTACTCATTAAGGGCGATGCAAGAGATCCAGGTTTGCTTCGTAGTAATATTGAGTGGGCTGACCTGGTGGTTATCGCAACAAATGACCCAATTGCGAATGAGAATGCCAGGAGGATAGCCAGGGATCTTAAGAAGTTCTTTAATGATGCCACCAACGCCGAGGAGACGGAGGTTGTCGTGCCATTTGAGGGCGAGATAAATGGTATAAGGATTGCGGTAACCACCGAAGGATTAAGCGGTGTTGTGGCTAGGAGAGCCCTTGATGAGATACTACATATTTTGAAGGATGATGAGGAGTTGATGAACATGGCCCGTGTTTGGTATGCCGTAAAGAGCAGGATTAAGGAGAGTGTTAAGGATGTGAAGGCTAGGTTGAGGCTATACATGGAGCTTGATAATGATGAGAAATTCAATGAGTTAGCAAGGAAGGGTCTTATCGATGAAGCGCTCGATTATGTGCTACATAAAATTGAAAACAAAACATAGTAATAGAATATAATATCTTTACTGATTTTTACCGGAGGTTTATTTTAAGTCAATTGAAATGTTCTGAGCATTAATGGCTTGGATAATTTAGCCACCAAACGCCCTATCTCCTGCGTCGCCCAAGCCGGGTATTATGTAGCCCCTCTCATTTAATTCTGGGTCTATGGATACGGTGTATATCTCAGCAAACGGATACTCCTTAAACACCCTCTCTATGCCGTACCTCGTGGCTATAACGCTCACGACTATTGTCCTCTTTGGATTGCCATACTTAAGTACATGCCTAAGGACCGTAACTATTGTGGAGCCTGTGGCTAGCATGGGGTCGGCAATTATTAATACGTCGTCGCCGAATATCCTGGGAACTTTAACGTACGTAACCTCAATATCAAAATTCAGCGAGCCAGGTTTATGGGATTCCTCAACCCTCCTAGCACTTACCACGCCCATTCTTGCGTTAGCGAAAATCTTAACGAGACCCTCAACAAGAGGCATTGCCGCCCTAAGGACTTGAATTATTACAACGTGATCTAGATCCTTAATCCTAACCCCCTTAGCCTTAACCCCGAGTGGTGTCTCGACCTCGACTGTTTCGATATCCATTGACTTAACAATCTCATAACCCATCAATCTACCAAGCCTGACGAGGCCCTTCCTAAACTCTATCTGCTTCGTATTCTTGTCCCTAAGGGTCGTTAAAATGGCTTGAGCCAGTGGATGATCAATAACTACGACACGACCCAAGGAAGACCCGCCCTTTTGCATAAATGTTTATTTATAAGTATTTTCACAGATATTTCCGTAGTATTACGTGAAGAGAATGGTAGCCGCTGAGGGTTGGTGATGAGGGTTCAAAGCGCGGATAACTCGTTATTTGCTTTGTCATGAGATCGTGCAAAATCCAGCCCTAATTACTTAATAGGTTAGGGTCTTGATAGATCCTCTCGATAATTCAAGAAGCTCGAGCTTATCGATGCTTAGATACGTCTTTAACGTGTTTATAAATAGGTCAAGACCCCTCTGCGTATTTAATAAGGGCGCCTTATATTGGGCGCCTGCGGCATACCTATGACCACCGCCACCAAGTTTTATAGCTACCTGCGTGCAATCGTATGGACCATTCTTATCAGCACCGCAATAGTACCTAAAGGTTCTCCTACCGAGCCTCAACAGTATATTGACCATCCTAGCCCCTCTGTGCTGGAGCTCTATCGTCAATTGCCTATAGGATATTCCAAGGTTTATTGGGCTGTATATGTTAACCACATCCCTAATTGGTATTTGATTCGCAATCTCAAGCATGAGCCTCTTTGCCTTATCACCCCTCTCCACGAGTTTACGTATTTTGTTATTCTCAAGCGCCTGAAGACCATTAGTAGCGAGGGCCCTTGCTATGTAAAGCTTCTCTGAATAGGATGCAAACCTAACGGCTAAATCGAGTTCCTCAGCCTCCTTACTATTGATACTGGCTGTATCAGTCTCTATCGCAACTTTAACGAGACTATTAACTACGGTATCGCTCTCTAGATCGAGGGCTTTCATAGCCATTAATGCCGAGCACGGAGCCTCTGGATCGTAATACTCAACCTTGGCGCAGGGCTTATTTGTCTTGTGGTGATCAGCCCTTATTAGAACTTTACCTGGGCAGGGTAGGTCTGCTACGAATGTCCAATAAAAGCTCTTGATCCACCAGGACCTATTGACCTCACTTGGTGCGGCAAGAACCACGACACCATTGGGGTACTTCCTCAGGAATAATGCGGCACTCGTTATTCCATCAACATCACCACTATCACATAGTGCCAATGGTCTATTGCTCAACCTTGCCCACAATGCCGCCAGGAATCTCCTCATAGTGTATCCTCGTAGGAGGAAATCCTAAATAAAATTATTTCTCTTTACTCTTAAGATATTTTGAACAAACAGGGCAGTTTTCAACCCTGCTTAGCCTTATTTCATCAATAATCCAATTCTTACCATCAATAACCAACAACCTACTGGTTAAGGGTTCACCAATACCCGTAATCAGCTTAATGACCTCAAGGGCCTCTATAGAAGCAACAACACCAACAACAGGGCCAACTACTGGGCAGAAACCAACACACTGTGGTAGTGATTTTAATTGAACAAGTTCGTAGAGGCACGGAGTCTTGCCTGGTATTATCGTAGATACTTGGCCATACCAACCATTAACTGCACCATGAACTAGAGGCTTCCTTAATCTAACTATTGATTCATTAAGAACCTGCCTACTTAACCAATTATCAAGAGCATCAACAACCACATCAGCGTCCCTAATGATGTCGTCAACGTTATCCTCAGTCAATGCCTCACCAACAGACCTAATCCTAACAGTGGAGTTAAGATCATGGAGTCTCCTAGCGGCAACCTCAACCTTAGGCTTGCCAACATCCTCTTCCCTATAGAGTAATTGCCTGTGCAAATCTGATATGCTTACTGTGTCATAATCAACAATCGTTAATTCACCAACACCCGCACCAACCAGGTAGAGGGTTACGAGAGATCCAAGGCCTCCAAGACCTATGACGGCGACACGAGCCTTGGATAACTTCTCCTGACCCTCCCTACCAATAACGGCTATTTGCCTCGAGTACCTATCCATTAATTGCATGATCCCCATTCTATTTTGGGGAATATTAATAAAAATTATTAAGGATTATGTATGCATTATCAACGACTATGAGGAGCACCAAGTCCCTATCGCCATACCTACCAATTTTAACCATAAGGATTGGATCTGGGGCGAACACATTCTTAATCTCATACCTATCACCGGGTAATAGCGTTATGATAGGAATAATACTGGCCACATACCCATTCGTTGAGGCTGCAAGCTCGTTTGTGGCTGGCTACATGGCGGATAGGCTGGGGAGGAGATTAACATTGATTCTTGGTTATGCATGGTTGCTCATGTTCATGGTTGCTGTGTACGCATCAATATCGATACTGAAAGATCCCCTCTTTACCGCGGCATTTAATGGTGCAATTGGGTTTGGTGCTGCACTGGTTTTGGTTTCAACACTGGCCATGATAACAGATTTAACAGAGCACGGTTATAGGGGCTTAGGTATGGGAGTTTTTGATTTTCTAAATATATTTGGTTATGCGAGTGGTTATATGGTGGGGTCAATCCTCTACCAGGTATTTAAGAGCCCTATAGCCTTCATAGTATTATTATTATCACTTGCCTTACTCTACATGGTTATCATGAAGTACATAATCGAAACTAAACCCATCAGCGGTATCACGTACCTAAACCCACTTAGGGGTGTTTCGAGAAGAGCCATACCAACACTGCCCCTATGGTTCTCAATAACCACGATACTTGGGGCAGCGATATATTCGGGAAGAGCCATAGGTAGCATTGAAGGTGTATTGCCAGTGCACGTTGGTGCGTTATTCCTCGGCGCAACCCTGGTTGTTGGTTTAGGCTCAGTATTCTTTGGATACGTATCGGATAGGTTGGGTAGGTTAAAAACAATGAGCATTGGCGTGATGGGAGTATCGATAGGCCTCATCGCCTTAACCACATTGTTACTGATTGGGGTCAACCCAATAATTGCCATAGCCATCTCGGCACCATTCATATTCATGGCATCGGCCATAGTACCCTCAATACTCGCGTTGACTGGTGACGAGGCATTAATAAGTATGAGGGGATCAGCCATGGGGCTCTATAGCTTAGTTCTCGGTGTGGGCATGGGCATGGGTAGTTTATTGGGTAGCTACTCATATGTGACCCTTGGGCTTGGGGGCATAGCATTGCTAGCCCTGGTAATATTCACGGTGTCACTAGCACTATATGCGGTATTGAGGATAACCCTAATTGCTAGGCGATGAGTTGATAACGAACCACCAACTGGGCATTACCACCCTTGCCCCTAAGGTCAACAATTAATGAGTTGCCCTCCTCACGCGACCTTATCATCAATGGGAAACCAAGCAACTTAAGCCTCGCCTTAACAGCCCCTAACACGGATCTAGGAATTTTCAATTCATCACCAAGCCTTTTCACCGCATCCTCAATCACGCAATCCACATAATCCTCGCCGCAATTCTCAAGCTCAGCCTCGATAATGTCGCCATCAACATGCTCAATGTACTTAACAACACCGCCCTCCAGGATCCACTCACCATGGTAATTAACCAGCACCAAATCAACAAGGGAGGACATACAACTGTAATTAAGGTAAGGACTAATAAAAATTAACGATGCGAGAAGCTTATAAGACCTAAAGGGAGATTTGATGATGGGCCCGTAGCTCAGCCAGGTAGAGCGGCGGGCTTTTAACCCGTAGGTCGTGGGTTCGAATCCCACCGGGCCCGCTAACTTTGCGTTCTATTCTTCATGTATTCGTGCTCGTGTCGTTTATGTTTTTCGTGTCACCCGTTTGCGGAAGGTTTTTAAGGTGGTTTTTCCATAAATGGGTGTCATGGTTGATTGTAACCTGCTAGATCTGGGGCAAATAGGTGAGGAGCAGAGGAGGTCCATAATCGAGTACGTGAGGGAGCGTAAAGGGGTGAAGCCCAAGGACTTGGGCGTTACTGATGCCTATTTGCGTATGGTTAGGAGTGGGAAAGCCAGGGCTGGGGATGGGTTGTTGTGCCAAGCCCTTAAGTACGTCACCGAGGATGAACTGAGATTGCTATTGAAAGGCATGGTGCCCGAGGCTAGGGCGTCATTGAACGACGCAGTCAGGGTAATAGCAACGGCTAGGGTGGACCCAGAGTTCCGTGAGTTCCTGCTTGGGTTGATTAAGGAGTACCTAGGGGACTACATAACGACGCTCCAGCAGACCTGGCACGTGAGTGAGAGGGACATTGAGGAGTTCATAAAGGCTAAGAGACTGAAGGGTCTTAGTGATAAGACTATCCGTGATGAGGTTCACTACATACGTGAGGCACTTGCCGAGTTGGGTTGGAACCTGACCCCCGAGGGTGTTCGGGAGTACCTGGCTGAATTAGCCGAGGATGGCGAGACCTACGTCCTCAAGCACACCACATACTCACTAAAGAGTTTCCTAAAGACAGTGCTCAAGCCCAGGGACCCAGCACTCTTTAGGGCACTGTATGACGTATTCACTGTCTACAGACCAAAGAGCAACAACAAACCCAGGCTGCCGACTATCGAGCAGTTAAGGCAGGTTTGGCAACAACTACCCACTATAGAGGGCAAATTCTACTTCGCCCTACTGGCAGAGACTGGATTGAGGCCAGGAGAGCCATTTTTACTCACCATCGACGACCTAGACCTGGAGCACGGCATGCTAAGGGTTGGTAAGGTCACCGCTACTAAGCGTGCATTCATAGCATTCATGAGACCCGAGTTCCTAGACTGGGTTAGGAACAACTACCTCCCGCACAGGGAGACTTGGGTCGAGAAAATGGGTAGGGCTTGGTCGGCAAGCAACCTGTTCAGCCAGGAAGTCATCGAGAACGCAAAACGCAAACTCATACCATTCGACCAATCAAGGCTCAGGAGGGAGATTAAGGAGACGGCGAGACAGGTGCTTGGTAGGGAGTTCGAGTTGTATGAGTTGCGTAAGTTCTTCGCCACGCACATGATTAGCCAGGGAGTGCCCGAGTCAATAGTTAATACTTTGCAGGGCAGGGCGCCGCCCAGCGAGTTCAGGGTGTTGATTGAGCATTATTGGTCGCCTAGGCATGAGGAGCTTAGGGGTTGGTACATCAAGTACGCGCCCAGGGTTTGTTGTTAATGACCATGTTGTTGGCCTAGTTTAATTATGGCGTAACCACCGCTTGTTTAGGAAGTGTTATAAATTCCCCAGCATTCTACTTCTTAATGCCTAGCCTAAACGAGGTTAGGCGTTTTGCGGAGTTGTTTGTTAGGATGGGCCTTGTTAGGAGCGAAAGTGGTGATTATGTGCCGGCGTGTGCTGAGTGTGTCGAGTACCTCGATGGGTTGTTGAGTGGTGGTAGGGATGGTATAGTTGGTTTCATAGTGTTCATGTGTGTCGTGCGTGATTTACTCAATGACGCATCAATAGACACGAACATGGACGCAACCCACGCCGAACTAATCCTAAAACACATACTCGACAAACACCAAGGCGCGGCAGAAGCCGTAAACACACTCTACGAAGAAATAGCCAATAGAATAAACGCAAAACAACCAAACAGGGTGAGGAAGGTATGCGAAGCGATAATAAATGGTGATTTGATTATTTAAGGAAGCCTAGAATATTTCCGCCATTGTTTTCTTCCTCCTCCTCATCTAACCCTGCCTCTTCATCACCTCTGCCTTTACACTACATAGCAGGGCACCACCAAGCGAGTTCCGCATATTAATTGATCGCTACTGGTCACCAAAGCACGAGGAGTTACGCCAGTGGTACATCAAATTCGCACCCAAGGTCTGCTGCTAATTACTAAGTTATTATAATAGACAGTTCCTCGCCTCGGCACGACCAGCACTGCAGTGAATGCACGAGAAAGTTAGGCAAAACTTTCAACCACTCAAACATAGCAATTGCTATGTAAAAACTAGGCGGGCACCTGCTCTTGGCTATTGAAAAACTTGAGGTCGCACGCAAATTAGTTCCAACTGTTTGAACCCCCGCTACATGAATTGGTTACTAATCCACGACCCCTTCTCCACCATAGAACAGTTGTTCAAGCCCATGGGACAAAGACCTGGCAAATTGTTCCACAATCGTTCATAAACCTCGATAGTTGTATATAGCAATTGCTATACACGATGTGAACCCCAGGTTCAAACACCGTACTATTACGTACTATTAGATTATTATTATCACAATTATTGTTATCACAAAAATACTTAAAATAAAAATACTAAAATACGGGCGACCCATTAGAAAAGTTTATTAAGGGTAGGGGGAGAATCAGCAGCTAGGTGGACCCGGTGAAGAAGGAAGTAACCAAGCTCATCACGGGTCTAGAGTCCCTAGGCTCATCACTGGGTGGGGATTTGCTAAAGTCGGTAATAAGTATTGCGCTGTTGCCGCTGACTTTGGTATTGGTGGGTCGTGTCGTTAAGAATGGGTCTAAGTGGATTCTGGTGCTGGTTAATACTCGTGTAAATCCTGAGTCGTACGACCTATTAGGTAAGTTCGTGCGTAAGTTTGTTACAGTGCACGTTGTGGATCTCGGTATTAGTTTTACAACAATGTTGGTTAAACGTAAGGATGGCAGGTACATTTACGTCAACATACCATCAAAGCTCAAGCCGTTCTTCGCCCCAGCGTGGCTTGAGGACAAACCCCTCACCGTGCTCGTAACAATAGACCCGAGACTGCTACAAAACAATGCCCAGAGGTGAGCAGGCATGGGTTATTACAATCCGTACCGGGCAAAGGCGATACAGAATCAGCAAAAAGGACAGCCTAAGCCTAGCGGCAAGTCTCAGCAGCAACAGCCCAAGCAGCAGGAGGGTAGGCAGCAGGCTAAGTCGAGTGACCACGGCGGTTTCGATAGCCTGCTGGTCGACAGAAAGTGCAAGATCAAGACAGGAACTGGTGAGGTTATTGAGGGGTTGATCACTGCCGCGAGTAAGTACTTTTACCTTATGAGCGTTGATGGGCAGATCATCATCGTCAATAAGGCCTGGGTCGTGAGTGTAATGCCCGTTCAAAGCCCCACAAACAATCAACAAAACAACAACACGAGCAACAACGCCGCGGGTGGAACCAATGGCGGAGAGCAAACCTCAAGGTCAAGGTAAGGCAACTGGTAATAAGACTTTCGGTGAGGGTCAGGTAACGCAGGGGAGGCCCAGGTACAGCGAGGTGTGCGTTGGCATGGACAGGTGCGTTGAGGTTAAGACCTGCGGTGACGTGGTTGGGGCGTTGTCGGTGCTGGGCATTGATGATGACGACTTCGTCGAAATCGTGGCGAGGGCATTATGCAGGGGTGGCGAGGATGAGCAATAGGTTAGTGGTCTCCGTGCTTTACGAGCTAGGATTTAATGTCATACCTGTCGATGCGGACAAGAAGCCCATTGGTTCCTGGAGCTCGGATAGGCGACTGCCCTGGGATGAGCTGGAAAAACGCTTGGCCAAGGCTAGCGGTGTGGCGATAACGGGCAGGTACCTCGAGGATGGCAATTATGGCATTGCCGTGCTGGACCTCGATGACGTGGACGCGGCCGTTGAAATACTGAGGCAGGTATTCGGTGAGGACTGGGCCGCTAGGCTCTGCGGCCAGGCCTGGAGCTTCTGCGGCTTAACCGGGCCTAGGCCTAAGGGTAGGGTGAACTGCGATTGTAAAGCGCCTGGCGAGGACTGTGACTGCGTTATCCAGGACACTGGCGAGAGGAAAAAACTAAGCGAGCTGCAGCGTGGCATGTACATTGTTGTTAGGGTGCCGAAGCGTTGCCTACTAAGCGGCACTGTTAGGAGCAGTGCAATAGAGGTCATGGTGACAAACTACGAAGTGGTTTACGGCAGGCACCCCAGCGGTGCATTCTACCAACCTGTGGTGTACGAGGATGGGCGTTGGAAGCCGATTAGTATTGAGGATGTGGGGCAGGGAGAGGTGATAACCTGCGACGAGCTTAAGGCATTGATAGCACTAATCAAGCAATCAACAACAAACACCCTGGAGGAGCTGGGTAAGGAGGACGCAAAGACAGCAATTGAGCTCAACCTGCCGGAGCCCGCCAGGGAGCTTAGCGAGGAAAGTATTAATCAAATCGTTAATTCAGTAAGGCCAATATGGTGGCTCGAGACTGACGAGGGCAAGCACATACACGATTATTTGCTCTACGGCCTATCGAGCCTGATGAGACGTGGTGGCATAAAGTATGAAATAGCCAGGAAGGTTGTTGAGGCAATTATCAACGCGGGGCTGCAGGACATCGCGGATAAGGTGGACCCCAACACCCTGCAGCGAATAATGAGGAATGAGGAGAGGCACTTCAGCGAAACCGTTGATTATGTCTACACCAAGCCCACCGCGAAACTATGGGGCAGGAAGACGTTCGAAGAGGTCCTTAAGCCAGCGATTGAGAGGGCTATAGAGCAGGGCTTGCTAAGCGGTGTCTCAAAGCCGGAGGAGTGGTTCCAAGCAATCTACGCCGCAATATCCGAGCGGCGGAGGGGGAAGACTGAGGTTGATTGGGACGTGTTGGATGAATACCTGCCGCCCACTAAGGGCGAAACAACCAACCTACCTGCTTGGGCGGAAAAACTCAGGATAGGGGATATCGAGTATTGCTTATCAACGCCGCTCTGCACCAAGGCAATTATCACGCACACGCGTGAGGATAGCCAGTATGTATTGCTTGCGGTTAGGGAGGTAATAACAAAAGAGGATGAAAACGGGAATAAACGTGAGGTGCACAATTATTCACCGATCGCCCTGCTCCCTAAGTACATGGGTGAAGTGCGTGACCCGTTTTATGATGAATGGTTCTACATAGCGTTGCACGACGGTAAGGTCTTGGCGGTGTCTAGCGAGTTCGATGATTTCATAAGGGCGATAACCAACATGCCGGGCGGCGGTTATTACGTCATTAGGAATACTCAATACTTGAACGTGATCAACGCGTTCCTGCCTAGGGTGGAGCAGGTAATCAGTGCTGGGATCACTGACGATAGTTTCGTGGATCCATATGGCGTGCTGGACGTCAATGGCTACGGTATAGAACCACTGTTAAAGGCATATGAGTGGGTCAGGAAGTACTACCCAGAGACTAACGCCGGGTGGGCCTGGTTCAACGTGATGGCTGCCTTCGCTAAGGTATTGACGCCGCTGGTGAGGTACCGCAACCGGACGTTCAACGACATGATAGTGTACAACGTCGGCAGAGGAGGGGAGGGCAAGTCCACATTGGTTAGGTACATATTAATGCAGTTGCTTGGCGGCGAAGACGCTAAGGAGCAATACTTCATTGCCATTGACGGGGCGGTGAGGACTGAGCCACAGCTAAGAAACCTCCTAAGCCTAAACAGGCTGCCGCTGATTTTGGATGAGCAGAATAGGAAGGCCCTGGCGGCAAATGTAGGCATATTCCTGAGCGCCACTGTTGGGTTAAGCACGACGGGCGTACAGGCGGCTAGGTATGGCCATGGCATAGCGGTGAAGTTCAAGAACCTGCGTGGCATGGTCGTGTTCACAAACGTGCCGTTCGTGTCGTTCCTGAGGGACATAGTAAGCGAAGCCAGCGACTACGCCATAGTCAGGAGGTTCATTGAGATACCGTGGGACACCGAGCCGATAAACCCAGCCGCGTTTAAGGACCTCCCCGAGCTCAAACCCATATACGGCTTCGCGACCAGGCTCTGGCAAAAGTACAGGGATGAGTTAATCAAGTCCGCAGACCTGCTCGAACTAATCGAGAAGCTGGCGATAGCCATAGGCAGGGAGTACCTGGGCGACCCAAAGGTCAGCGAAATGGTTGAGTACACATTAGAAATAATAAAGGAGCTTAGGGAGACAAAACGCAATGAGAGACTTGCCTTAACGGATGTCGACTCGTTGTTGAATAGGGCCTACGAGTTCGTGGCTAATGAACTAAAGACCCCGCAATTAACGGCGGTTAAGGTCCTTAGGTACATCCTCG
>Ga0081474_123186_pt1 | contig 28391 bp, 32 predicted proteins | sample OneHunmetagenome_2_FD_70978 | JGI IMG/M metagenome (GOLD analysis project Ga0081474, IMG submission 70978) | Ferrous microbial mat communities from One Hundred Spring Plain, Yellowstone National Park, USA v2 (version 2) | ecosystem: Environmental > Aquatic > Non-marine Saline and Alkaline >... | reverse complement strand
TTCTTCAAGGGGCTAGATGAAAGCCCCTTTAACAAGGGGTGGGTCTCTGCTCCACCCGTCTGCCCACCAGATGAGACATGTAAACCCGAATCGATGGTGGGAACAATGAACCCACTAGAAGGGTCACTCCCAGCCTTCTAGTGTGGGGAGGAAGCCAGTTTTAGCTTCAAACAATTCTTCTTTAGGTTGATTGTATTTCCTTCTTAATTCTAATAAGAAAAAATAAATATCAATTCATAAAAAAATCAAACAATAACTAAAAGCTATACGGATCTAATGGTGCATTTAAATCTATAATTTCACATCATTCATCATCATACTTCTCTTCATCATTAAGAATATTAATAGCTTCCTCTATTGCATCTTTAAATTCTGCTTTTATCTCATCTGGGCTTAACAATCCATAGACTTCATCACTTAGAACTTTTACAATTGTATCTACATTTATGTCTTCTAGGTCTATAAAAATACATATATCTAAGTAATATAAACCTATAAGTATATTAGCTATATATTCTTTAGCAATACTCTTTTTTTCTTCTTCTGTGAAATCAAATTTTATAATAACTTCCTTAAACTCGTATTTTTGATTATCAACTTTTTTCTTTAATGTAACAGTAAATTCGGCATTTTTCATAAAAGCATTGAATATTTTTTCTGAGTCTTTTTCGTTAAACATTGTCAGCTCATCAAATGTTTTCAGTTTCCAACCATCTTTTTCCAACATTTCCTTAATTGATTTACCTATTACTCCTACCACAGCATCCTGAAAATTAGTATAGCATGATTCAGCTATATTGTCCTCCCTTAAGCTTTCACTAACATAATCACTTAATTCAGATTTATCCAACTCCTTCAAAACTAGACTCACACTAATTCACCTCTTTTATCTTATCTTTTATGCTATATTTAAAGTTATCTTTAATTTTTGAGTTAGGAGTCTTCAAAAATACAAATTATTTATTAGTTATAAATTTAGGAATATTCCTTCAGATCCGTATCTGATTCAAGCTATGAATTTGAAATTGAAAATTTGGGAACAATTGTAACTCAAAGACTAATATTAGAAATACCAGAAAAGTTTATATTTGTTATATTTCTTTTTTATATATTTGATAGAAAATGAGTAAATCACAAGGTAGAAAAATTAGATTAGGAAGAAAAGAAAAAGAATTATTAGATTTTTTAAAAAATTATCCAGACGGAATTTGGAGAGATGAATTAATAAAGCATTTTGTTCATAATACTGATTATTATGAGTTTTTTATGGATAGATTATATAATTTGAAGCAAAAAGGACTTCTAGAAATAAAAAAGGTAACAAATCCAGAAACTGGAAGAAAAAAATTACGTGTTTATTTGAAACAATGATTTTTTAATGATGAAAACAGTGTGGGTACAGATCTACAAAAAGTCCAGCTATAATTATCACTTGAAAGATAGAAATTATTCATTATTTACGATTTTCTCTATTTTATCCTTAAATTTTATCTTTATTTCCTCAGAGTTCAATAATTGCTGTACTTGAGTGCTGAGTAATGAAGCCAATAAATCTATATTAGTTTCTTTTGGATTTTCAATAATACAGTTCTCAAAATAAGAAGGGTAGTTAAATAGATTATTTAGGTAGATTTCTGCAATTTTCTTTTTTTCCTCTTCTGAAAAATTGAAGACAACTGGAATTTTCTTAAAGTAATAAGCATCATCATTTTCACTTTTATTTAATCTTACCGTCATGTGGGTATTCATCATGAAAGCAATAAACAGCCTTTCTGCCTCTTCCTTTGAAAAATACTGTAAATCCCATCCATCTTTCTCTACTATTTCGGAAATTATTTCAGTTATTGTTTCAATTAAAACACTTTTAAAATTTGTGTGACAACCCTCGTATAAATCTTCAAGATCCAAATTTACAGTAACATTTTTATTAAATTTTTCTTTATCCAACTCAGTTAGAACAATACTATTGAAACTCATATCCCATCACTTTTCTTTATAGTTATGGGTAGTTATAAACATTTCCCTTCTCTTCAAATATGATAAAAGCAACATAAAATTAAAACTACAAAAATGAAACTAAAAAGTAACTGAAGGAATAGATTTATTCAAAGTTAAAAACATACTTAAACAGTCATTTCTAGATGTTTTAAAATCACAATATTTATGATTATAAAGTGGGGTAAATAATGTGAGGGAAAAACGTAAAAGATATAGTGAGAGTTTAGGCATGAGGGAGGTTAGTATTGATGAATATTTAGATTTTGTTTCTAAAAATGGAAGTATTACCATAGGGGATCAAGTCATACCTCTTGAGCCAATTGAGGTCAAGAGGCTTGAGCCATTACCCGAAGAGTTGACTGATGTCTCGACAACAGTTTGGAGCTTCCCTAAGAGGGGTTCATGGGCAACACATAAGGGTGATTATAGGGGTAACTGGACACCACAAATCCCACATGCACTGATTTTAAAATATACAGAGCCTGGCAACACAGTCCTGGATCCCATGGTTGGGTCTGGAACTACATGTATTGAAGCATTACTCCTCGGTAGGAACTGCATAGGTGTTGATATAAACTATAAGGCAGTTATACTCACACACCATAGATTGTACTATCTAGTTAAGGTTCTCAAGGAAGGCAGAGCTGAAAACATACTCAATTATATGACTAATGATAACACTAACAATATAATGAATTATTGGTACAAAATTTATCATGGTGATGGTGGCACTTTGGATAAAATATCTGATAACTCTATCGATCTAGTTGCTACACACCCTCCATACTTTAACATAATAAACTACAGTGGACAGGAAATTAGGGGTGACTTATCTAGGACTAAGAAACTTGAGGAGTACTTAACAAAGATGGAACAAATTGTAAGGGAAATATACAGAGTCTTAAGACCTGGTGGTATAGTTGGTATTTTGATTGGTGATATAAGAGTTAAAAGACACTATCTGCCAATCTCACACTATGTATTACTTACACTCTTGGATGCTGGCTTTATACTCAAGGAGGAGGTGATTAAGGTACAACATAACATGAAAACGACCAAAGAAGTTTGGACAAGGCTAAAAGATAGAGATTTCCTACTTATATACCACGAGAAACTATTCATTCTAGAAAAACCAATCAAAAGAGATAAGAAACTAAAATATAGTTCAAAACCAGAATTCATAAAACTTAAGCTATGAAAATTCTTGGTTTACAAAAACACGAACCGAAATTAAACACATAAAAATAGAAAAATAAAAACTTAACTTGGGGGAAATTTTACTCAAATTTATGAGTTCTCTGATAGAAGTGTTCAATATCTGAAAGTATTCTCATGACAGAATAAACTACAAGCCTTGTCCCTTCTAGGTTAGTATATATAGTTCTTTTGTCTTCATATTCAACTCTATCAATGCCGTATTTTATAGAAACAACATAATATTTATCATATGGATTAAGTAAGAGCTTTACCTCTTTTATTTCAACTTCTTTTGGAAAGTCTGGTCTTACCTTAATCTTCTCTTTAACCTTTTCTGTTAAGTCTTTAATTTCCTTATAGCCAGACTCAATGTTTTGTTCTGTCTCTTTCATTTGTTTCATTTTTCGACTAGGTTAAAAAGTGGTTTATAAGTTTTTCAACACGTTATGCAAAAGGTGAGTCAATGACTGGGACTTTAAATATAATGATGTTTTCTGAGAACTCTTTTAACATGTGTGATGTTGTTATTAGTACTGGTTCTGACTTAAATGGTACTGATGGATCTGTTACCTTAGATAGTACTAACCAAATTCCTTTGTTTTCAACAGGCTGAATTAATTCATTTATGAGTGGTTGTGGAATTCCTTTCTGGGTCAATAAATCTGTGGTTAGTTTTCTATTTCCTACAGAACCTAAAATGACAGTACTAACTTGATCGATTACCCTCTTAGGAACATCTGAAGGGTTTTGTGTTGAAAGAAATACAACAGCACCTCTTTTTCTGCCTCTTTGGATTATTTCTTCGAACCTGTTTTTGTTTCCAGTGTTAGAATTTTGGTCATTATCTCCTTTGAATAATACATGTGCTTCATCTATGACTAATAGATATTTTGTCTGTGTTCTTGCCATTTCCTGTAGTTTTGTTTGTAGAATGTACCTTAGGAAATAAGTTCCTAAATAATAAAGTAGTCTATCTCTATCCATTCCTTGAATTGATCTGATATTTATAATTAGTATGTCATTAGTGTTGAATTCTTCGAAAAGATTTATTTTTTCTTCTCCATCTATTATTGAAGCAGGTTCGTTTTCTTTTCGTCTTGAATCCACTCTTATCATTAAAGTTCTAATGGACTGTAATACTTCATCTGAACCCCTGTCTTTAGCTATGGTGTCACTTAATGCTTTCAATTGTTGATAAAGGTCTACTAAGGTTGGGTATGTTTTTATTTTTTTGTAGTTTTCTATTGTAAGGAAGTTTTCAGTAGGTGAATTAATATAATTTTTCAAGTCTGAGGATTGAATATAAGTGTTTCTTAATGCTGTTAGTAATAAGGAGGTCATGTTGACTGCCACTTTTGGTTCTATGCCAAGAATTTCGAACAAGGAAGGTACTAATACATCCTTTATCCACTGTTCAATACTTAATAGGTCATGTTCTTTTGGATCAAAACCAGGAATTTCAAATATGTTAGGAACTGTTTTACCTCCTTGGATAACAACTTCTTTAACCTTCAAGTCTGGTATATAATTCCTTAGTTTGGTAATTATTTTCATGTATTCTCCATCAGGGTCTATAATAACAGTTTTTAACATAAATCCTAAACTGAAAAATGAATAAAGTGCCAGTTTTAACAAAGTTGATTTTCCATGTCCTGGTGTTCCTAATATTAAAACGAAGGGGTTTTCTGTCTTTAAAGGTAATACAAAAAAAGGTGACAAAGTTTCACTTGAACTGGTAACTATTTCATGACCCATCTGAAAACCTATTTCATTTACAGAAAAGATTGATTGTACGAACTTTGGATTTTCGAAAACAAGACTTGTACCTTCTTTTTTTGGAAATGTTATTACTAAATGTCCTGGTGTAACAAGAAAATGGTATTGTGTTATTTCTCTCATAACTGAAAAGGGTTTTACTATATCATAGACTTTAGGTTTAGAAAAGTCTTTTGGTTGAACTATTGGTTTTCGTCTTTGATTACTCATTTTTTACATCCCTCATACATTCTTCTAGGAAATCAGTAGTTAAAATTTCGAACTCGTTAGTAAGGTCATTTCTGGTGAGTTTTATACAAAGTTCATCTATTTTGACAGGCATATTAATATCTCTTTTTTAAAAACTAATTTACCAATATGAAAAAACAGTACTTAGTTTTCATTTTTTTGTTTATTGTTTTAGTATCAGTCCTCTATTATATCACATTACCATCAACAGCTAAATTCAAGGTGTTATTCAATGTGGTATTTCCCTTTCCTTTGGGGTATATTGTTTACCTGAAACTCAATGTTTCAGAACCAGGCAATTTACTTGCCTTTTCTACCTGTAATAAATGTGTTTTCAACCCGAATATCTATTTACATAAAGGTATCAACACACTATACTTAGTTATCAACACATATACTCCTTATCTATACTTATTTACTGGGCTTAATGAAACTAAGATAAAACTGAACTATTTTATTCCTAAATCAGGATTTATTGAAAACGGTAAAATTTATTATATTTTAAACCAGTCAACAATCAGTACAGTTCGAATACCTTCTGAAGTGATAGTTTTCAGACCAAATGATACTTTTAAGTTGAATTTGCCTAATGTCTATTATGTAACAAATGGAACCAATTTTTATAACCTTCTTAATTCTTCGATTTTTGAATACTACATAATCTTTGTTAATACCTATGTTTCTCAATCAGTTATAACTGAACTGGAAAAAATTTTCAAGAATGCAACTTTTATAGAATACGGGTTACCACATTATATACTCAATACTAATATTAGTAATTCCACATTTTTAGCTTATCAATATTGTCCTTCTTGTACACTCTTAGAAGTTTATTACTTTGGTAAACCTGTAATGGTTTCTGTTACAGGTAAACTCACCTTCTATGGTTATGTTGAAATGCTCAAAAGTCTTTTACCCTCTTCTCTTACAGCTTATGGGATATGTTGTAACCTTATCCATAATCAAGAACAAGAATCTAAATTAATGATAGGAAATTATAATTTAATAACTCTATACAATGGAATATATTTTATTACATATTGCTCCACTCAATTACTTGACTATCTAATATTTTACAATCTTCTCTTAGTTAATAAATTATATAATGCTCAATACCCTAACACTTTTTTGAACATTAATTCCTCTTCAATTATTAATTATTACAATGGGAAAATTAGTTCAGAAAACATTAGTAATTATAGTGTTTTTCTTACATCACATGAACTATCAATAGTGTCTGAAAGAAAACAAGCATATATACAATTGTACCTACTAACAGATAATGGTTTTGAAAATATTACTGGTCTTTTTACTCTTCCTACAATTTTTTCTACAAATAATACAATAATTTATGCATTACTTACTATTAATGGGCAAAACATAGGTGTTTTCTTCAATTGTTACAATATTTCTTACTCATCATTTATTCAGTCTGTAAACACCAAAGAACTGACTTTATCTTTTATAAAGGGTCAAAATGTCTTATCCTTCAAACCAACAACATATCAAATAGCACAGAATAAGTTAGTCTGCCTTGTTTTGATGAACCCTTCTGGTACTGAGATTACTATAATTAAGTGTAATGCTTTCCCAATCCTAGAGTTGATATTAATTATTGGTATAATCATTGTTGTTATTGGTATAGTTTATTACTTTCTTATTAGATCAGCAGAAAATAGAAAGTTAATAAAGTTCTTAATAGACTTTTCAGTTCTGGAAAAAGTAAATCAAAATGAAACAATAAATGATACATTTAATAGTGTTATTGAAGGGTTTAGAAACGATCCATTGTTACACAATATATCATTTTTTAACAATTTATTAATAGACATGGAGTTCAGTGATTACAAAATGATTTTTGAGACCCATAATATTAGAGTATATTTTGATACCTATAATAATACATTGTTCCCTATCATAACAAATGGTAGTTATACAACATATATTCGTTCTGTTTTAGAAAACTATGGAATTTATGCATCTTTTACAAAATACTATTATGACATTAATAGACCATTCATAACATTACCTAACACTGAAAACTTGATTGGATTAGTTGAATATTATACAGATGAAACTACAAGTAAATATTTGATAATAGGAACACTTAACTTCTTTGAGTTGGACAAAAAACTAAGAGGAATAATCAGAAAGTTCTCCAAGTTATCTGAAAAGACCAAAATTGATGATTTATTAAAAACAATCACTGAAAGAGTAATAAAAGAACCAGAATTTTTAACAGAATTAAGAAAATTGTTTGACAATGAAATAAAGGTGTATGTAGAAAGTAAACTTCTAAAAAGTATGAGAAATTCTACCATAAAAGAAACATCAATTGATACAATATTTCTGGTTGTACCTAAGATATATATTCCAATCTTTATCACATTAGTTCAAAATCAGTTATTGAGGAGTCTAATAAGTTATACCAATCTTGACAAATTCTTAAATTATATATATGTTATAGCAGAGGAGGATCTCCCCTTGGTAAGACACTATGATTCAGATTTCGATTATATAACTATTCCTCTCTATAAAGAATATAAAAGGTATTTCAAGGAGGTGTTAAGAAATGGGAGTATCTGATGCCTTAGATAATTCCTTATTCTTATTCCTTGTTTTTATGGTTTTATTATTTTTTACACTCTTTTATTCCCTCAACTATGTAAAGTATACAAACGAGTTTATACAAGATCAAATATATGAAAATATTTTCTTTTTCCCATTTATTACATCAACACTTGGTACTTACACTATTTCAATCAAATATTCTGTAAATGTTTACACTCTGATTGCATTTGTATTGACAACAACACCAGTTAAAACATGTACATTTGTGAGTACTAAGATACCTTATGATACATATTTCCTTCTGACAGGCTATCAAACCTTTACAGTCTCAGGAACTAGTATATCAATAGGCATTGGATATGTTGTAAATGATAACTTTACCTTAATAACCAGTATTTTAACAAGTTGAAAAATGGAAAGTTAATCTGTTAAGTGAAGAATCCTTATAGGATGAAAAGTTTTTTCTTCTACCACTCTGTGAATTTGATTGTATTCAACCAAAACTCAGATTTGAGAAAAAGTGTTGAAGGTTCTATACATAAAGAATCCTTAACAAACATACACTATTTAGAAAAGAGAAATAAATATTTTTTACCCAAGTAACATTCTTCACTGGTAATTTTAAGTAAAACCTAGAGTTGGATGAACAGTTTTTATTGTTTCTATAAAGAGAATACAACAAAAAGAACTCTTTCTTTGGATAAGATCACATTAATTTTTTAACCTAAGGAGGATAGAATAGTTTATGGAGTTGGAACAAAAGGTAAAGGAGACAGTGGATTTCATAATAGAAGTTTCTAAGGAGTTTGGTGAAAATTGGATATGGGAATTAGGATTCAGTGGTGGAAAAGACTCTACTACTACCTTGACAGAATAAACTACAAGCCTCGTCCCTTCTAGGGACGGGGTAAATATTTAAAAATAATAATAAATTATATTGAAAAACAGAATGAAAAGAACTAACATAGTAAAACTGGTAGTAGACAAAAACACTCACGAAAAACTGAAGGAATTAGCCATAACAAGTGCCAAAGTTTGGGATGAAGTAAACTGGTTAAGAATGCAACAGTTTAAGAAAGGGGAAAGAATAGATTTCACCAAGACAGAAAAAGAGGTATATGAAAAGTACAAACAAGTACTAAAGGTTAATGTACAACAAATTACTAGGAAGAATGTTGAGGATTGGAAGAGCTTCTTCTCCCTAATTAAGGAAAAGAAGGAGGGGAAGTTACCAAAGTGGTTTAAACCTAGACCTCCAGGCTATTGGAAAGATGAAAATAGGTACTACAAATTAATGATAATCATTAGAAATGACAGATATAAGTTAGATGAAGAGAATAGAATTATTTATTTGAAGGACTTTAAGCTAGCCTTGAGGTTTAAAGGAAAACTTAAGTGGCACGGAAAACAAGGTAGATTAGAGATAATTTATGATGAAACTCGAAAAAGTTGGTATGCTCACATTCCAGTTGAAGTCGAAAATGTAACTGAAACTAAAGGTAATTTAAGGGCTTCAGTGGATTTAGGTATAGTTAACTTAGCAACAGTATATGTTGAGGATGGAACATGGTATATCTTCAAAGGTGGCAGTGTCCTATCCAAATACGAGTCTTATAGTAAGAGGATAAGTAGAGTACAGAAAGGTTTGATTAGACATAGACAAAGGAGGAGTAGGAAGCTTAAACTCCTTTACGATAAGAGGAGGAGGTTCTTGAAACACGTGATAAATAGTATGGTTAGGAAGATAATGGAGGAGGTAAAAGACAAGGGAGTAAGTGAGGTTGTTATAGGTTATCCTAAAGATATTGATAAAAACCATGGTAATAAACTCACGGTGAACTTTTGGAATTATAATTACATTATTAGACGTTTTGAGGAGATAGGAGAGGAATTGGGAATGAAAATAACGAAAGTGGATGAGTCATATACATCTAAAACTTGCTCCCTATGTGGGGAAGCCCACAAGAGTGGGCGTGTTAAACGTGGTTTATTTATGTGTCCCCACATAGGGAAGGTTATAAATGCAGACCTAAATGGAGCAATAAATATTTTACATATCCCCGAGTCCCTAGGAGCTGGAAGTAGAGGGCAACTCCCAGTGAGGGATAGGGGTAATGGGTTGAAGACCCAACCCGTGGTTTACCACTGGACGAACAGAGTGAGGTGGGTAACACCCACCAGCTATGAAGTGATGAGAATGAAGGTGGTAAGCCACAAACCTGTGAACCATCCTGGAGGGAACCCTCACCCTTCAGGGTGGGGAGGAGGTCAGAATATGGGAAGACCAAGGAGTTTAAATGAGGAGGGTAGAAAAGAAGTTGCAAAAGTATTTTTAGAAGTTGCTGAAAAATATCCAGAGGCTTTGGGTTATAATATAGATGAATTAAAGGAAAAATTAAAGAGAATAATTGAGAAATAGTAAGACCTAATAAGGACTGGAAGTTAATCTACTTTTTTTGAAGAATACTTTTCACTACTATATTGTTGACAAAGGATTTGTATTTTAATTTACACAAACTATAAACTTGACATTTATAACAGAAAACTGCCTTTAATCTTTCCAGCTCAGTTTGATACATGAAATTAATGTTTTCGTATTTAGATGGGTGGAGGAAATAACTCTGTATGAGATACAGAACCTTTCTCTTTTTTTCTTCATAGTTTCTACTGTTTCCCAGTTTTTCATCTAGAAGTTTTATTCCATTTTCAACATCATTAACTGCATATGCTAATAATAATGTTTCGAATATCATAAATTTTATAAAATCATCATTTTTACCTTGTAACATTTTCTTTACTCCTTCAGGTAATAAAGGTGGTTTGAAAGAATTAAGTTCATTTAAAACATCCTTAAATTTACCATTTATTGTTACCAAAGCTGTTTCTTCTTTTTCTTTAGGTTCATTTTCTGGCTTTATCACTGTTTCTACACCATAATGTTCTAATATATTCACCAATTCTTCATACTTTAAGTTCAGGACTTTTTCATAAATCAATTTTTTATACAGTTCTGGATCAAAATTTTCATAGGACATTTCCATATTATCATGGACAATTTTATAGGCAATTTTCTCATCTTCTTTATCAATGAGTGATGGTGTTATTGTGACACTAGTATTTTTATATTTATAAAAAATTTCTATTCCTTTTGTTTTTATCTTTATTTCCTTATCCAGATCAGACACATACAAAAAAATGTGATAACCTCTTCTTGTTTTTTCGTACACAGTATCAAATTCTTTTATTATTTTTCCATATTGTTCTGCATCATCTATGTCCAAAATTACATGATTTAGTTTCGGAATGATGGCAATACCATTATAATAGATAAAATCGGAACAATCACTTACTACCCCCATTGTCTTCACATTTAATTTACCTATTATTATGAAGTTAGATTTCAGGATTTTACATGCTTCTATTAAAGCATTCTCTAACAACATACTTATATATTAGAATTAAACAAATAAAAATATGATTCTAAACTATGAAGAGCTGAAACAACTTGTTTTTACAAAAATTAATTCACCACTTTCTGACCAAAAAAAGGAAGAATTAGAAACATTATCCAAAATAGTAATTTCCATATTAGGCACAAAAAATCTATTTGATCAAATAAGTAATTTGAATGTCAAATACTATGTGTTGAAGAATCTTTCTCAGATTTTGAAAAACAATGAAGTTGTTCTAGTAGCCGAAGAAGGAAACCTTTATACAATTCAACCTTTTTTATCTGTCACAAACATTTTGGGACATACAATTTATGGTAATGACATTTTTCTTGTTGACTGTATAAAACAAAAAGGGAAATGTTTCAAAATAAAATACTTGTTAGATTTGGAAGGGAAATTCTTATATGGAACTGAAATGCATAACATAATCCAAGAAAGACTAAAAGAAGAATTCAAAGATAAAATTGAAATAGAAAAAGAGATGAGAATTATACTTACTAAACTACCTCAATCTTTACAAAAATACTTTGATTCACTACAGATAAAAGGAATTGTTGATGCATTTCTTAAGAGTGGTGAAAAAAGTGGATATATAATAGAGATAAAAAGTTCTGAAAACCCAAAAACTCTAAGTTATGCCAAATACCAATTAAACATGTATAAAGAAATGTTTGAACAGAATGGGTATGAAATACTGGGTTTAAAACTAATTACACCTAAAAATGTATATGAGGTGGAAAAAAATAAAAATAACATATTAGAAAATTTCCTAGGAACTACTTTATTCAAGGAGGGCTAGGAGTTCTTTAGGAGCCTCCCTTAAACTTAATCCTCCTCTTTTTACTTTTCCTCCCTCTTCATACAGAAAAGACACCATTTTGTTTCCAACTGTCCATGCTTTCTTTATCTTCTCTAATTCTACTTCTTTCTCTTCTCCCTTGTATTTGAATTTTATGGTAGGCATAATAATATTAATACATTTAAAAGCTTTGAAAAGGGAATGTGTAACAAAAAGAACAAATTCACACCTTAAAAACAAAATAGTATCCTAAGCTGTTGGTTCCGAGTACATACTATAATCAAATTCAGAATAATGAGTTTCATATATTATGTTATTTCTTAGGAATGTATAAAAGAGCATTATTTTATCTATTTGACCTAAACCTAGGTCATAGTAAGACATAGTTGTTGGTGTAATACCTGATAATAAAGTCAATGTAAATAAGGTGTTTTTGTATTTTTTCATTATCCACATAACTGACATAACATCTGCTTGTAAATATTTTCTTTGTTTTTCTTTAGGGTATGTTTGAAGTATGGATGGATCTATTTCATTTTCAACATCCAAATATTCCTTTGGAAATTCTGGTACATATTTTACTATAACATCGTTTATTCTTCTTCTTTCTTGATAACCTAGACCAAAAATTGAAGAAAAATTCAATGTGTGTTTATATAAATCTATTCCTGGTATTAACACATCATCATACAACAAGCTTCTTTTACTTAGGATTTTTATATCACCACATTTTGTCCTTATATGGTTGAAGTCAAAGCCAAAAATGTTATATCCAACTATATAATGAATATTATTTTTTTGTAAAATTCTATATAATTCATCACAAAAGTCTTTTTCTATTATTACAACATCATCTGGTTTTATTGTGTCCAAGTCTTTCAATTTTTTGATACTATATTGTATTGACAAAAACCTATTTTTCAAGGAAGGTAATGTAAGTGTTGTTTTTGTTTCAACTTCAGTATCTAGATAGAGAATGTTCAACTCAGAAATTTGTTTGTAAAACTCTTCTGGTATATCGTTCTCTAAAATATTGTAAGGCACTTGATAATCCAAATACTTTCCTAGTCTGGGAAACACTGTAAAATCATGTCTTATATATTCACCAGAAATTCTGTATCCATTGTTTGATAGAAATTTTGAAATTTGTGGAATAGCTTTAGGGTCATCTGTTTCCACCATGTAAACTTTCATACTACTCTTTTTGTATGTTAGTTCCTCCTTGGAATAAATGAAAGGTTTTAGCTCAGTTTCTGAAATGTTAACATCTTCAAATTTATCATTTAATAAATCTTCTGGGTTAGTTCTTCCAAAGCAGTAAAAAAGGGACTTAAATGACTTTCTTTCTATGTTATGGTCAACAGTCAACAATAACTTCTCATTGAACTTTTTTTCATCAGGTACAAATTCATAGTACATATTAATAAATCTGAATCTTATCATATTTAAATTTATGATCTAACCTCATCCTGGAAAAATAAGATTTCATTTAATCTCTTGTTTGAGAGGAAGCTAAAAAGGTTTAAGATTTCCTTCTGTTTAGATTCATAACAGCAATAACATCACGATCATTTTCATAACCACATGAACATGAAAACCATCGATAGTCTTTTTCTTCCATCCTTCTACCACACTTAGGACATGAGACTGAAGAATAACTAGGATTAACATATTGAACCAGGATTTCATGTTTTTTAGCCTGCCATTCAATCCAATATTGAATTCTACGATACTGCATCAAGTAAAGTTTATCTCTATACTCCTTAGGTAGTTTATCAACATTCTTGATAAGGTTCTTTAGATCCTCTAACTTAATAATATTTGCTCCAAAATCTTCACCAATCTCAACAACCCACTTTCCAACCTTCCTAGCATAATCCTCTGCAATTCTCCTAGCCCTTTGATGAAAATAACGAATTCTATACAAGATTCTCTTATTCTCCTTCCACCTCTTTGGATATTTGTTTTGTAAATTCTCAGCCAAAGACTTCCAGTGATGTACCTCATACAGACGAGTTGGAATCCTAACATAGTTAATATCATCCTTTCCCACAACTATCTCATTCATATTGATATCAACAGCAACACTTTCCTTTGGTTCAAGCTTCTCCTCCCTTGGCTTCACAAATGTCACTTTAAGAAAAGCCTTTCCATCCTCAACTACTAATTTAGCTCCCTTCATCTCCCAGTTTATATAATCCTTCAAGTTCCTGGAGAAACCTAAAATTGGAAGATACCCAATCTTTGTTATTCTGACAATCGTTCTCTGGGAGTTTATATTATAACATTGGTTTGTTAGCCAAACTGTTGGCTTATATACTCTCGGAAACCTACCCTTTTTAGGATTATTGTACCAACCCTTGTACACTGAGAGGGCATCCCTATAACAATTTGGAATAATTTTTGGTGGTAAGTTATACTCTTTCTTTAACTTTGTATATAAAGCCTCATTTATTTTAGATAACAATTTAAATTTATTTTCATTAGGATTTGGTACATTTTCTTTTAACCAGAATAAGGTGAATCGAACTGCTTTAACATAGTTATTAACAAGAGCTAAGAGGGATTCTGTTAGAAGAATCTTTATTGAAACTGTAGCTTTGATTACATTCTCATCCTTTTTAGTCATTGATGAAATATTAGTAAAAAGGTATTTAAAATTTCTCTAATGCTTATCCATTTTCACTATCCTTTTTTAAAAAGAATATTAGGTATGGAGAAAAATATTCTCGTTTTACTTTTTCTTGTTGTAGGTATCGTTCTTTCAGTTATAGTAACTTCATTTGCTTTTGGTTTCTTAAATCATAATCCAATTGTAACTTATAATGTTGGTCTTACTTATTATTCAGGAAATTACAAGATAGAAGTTTTGACTATTAGAAACTTGTGTGATAGAGCTGGAGTTTTTACCTTATTTTTCTATCCTCCATATTCCAGTAAGACTTCTCCAACACAAAATGGAGTTACAACAATCAATTTAGTAAAATGTTCTTCTGAGAGATATTATTTACATGATTACTGTTGGGCATACTTTATTTATACTTACAAAACTCCCGTAACATGGAAGTTTACAAACTCAGGACAATACTTTACAATATCTTGTACGGTTTGTAGAGCTTTTCATAAGTTTTTTGTTATATATTTATATTGTTCGTTTCCACCAAACAGTTTAAGTAGACTTTATTACTCATGTCTAAGAACTTCAGCTTTTTTGTGTTTTAGTTTATGCTACTTTAGTTCAACAGCCTCTCAATTTTATCTAACTAATATGTGTGTATATACAATTTCTACTTTTAGTTCTTCTACCTTAACAACACGTTATTGTCGAAACCTGCCTATTGGTTCTTATTTTTACACTTCCTTATTCTGTAAATATTTATCATGTGTTATTATCAATAGTTTTTCAAATCAAATATGTATAATACATAAAACAATGTCGACATTTACTAAATCGGTTTATGGTTGTCGGTATTTGGCAGTCCTCCTTATTTTACCTAATACTAATCACTTCAATCCTACTCCTGAGTATCAATCAATTTATCCTGTTATATATTGTCGTAGTTTTTGGACATATACTGTTTATCTTTATACCTTTATTGAATGTATAATAACAGTCTTTACACCTGCTTCGATTCTTCCAAGCCCTGGATTAAGTGGATTCTTTTCCTCACTAACTTTTACGGGTTCTTGTACCATCTTAACTCTTACAATACCTTTATGTTATACTGGCTTTATTGAAGTCCTAGAAAATGGAGAAAGTATGGTTCAAATTCCACTAGATTAATCCCCTTTAGGAATAATATTGATAAGTTTTCTCCTTTCAATGTCTCTTATATCCTTTAACTTTTTTGGGGGTAAGAAGATGGAACTCCTCTTCCATAAGGTGGGGTTAATCTATCCATGAAGACAGAGTAGTTCACCGTCCAAGTAACCTTGAAAGTTTACCAGTTATTGACAATGTTATATTGAAATTACTAAAGATGGTCTCAATTGTAACAAAGATAAGGAATAATAGAGAGAGACTAATAAAACTATAGATAATAACACCACTTATGGTTGATAATAAAACACCTATCAAAGACACTGAACTAAAAACCTGAACTAGTTGAGTTTCTAGACTCATCAGATTTGGTATTATACATGAGTTTAATAGTTTAAGTAATATAAAAGAAATTGTTAGAGAGATATACAAATCCAAATATTTATCTATGACTGATCTGAAGTTAGTAATGAATATTCCATCAAGGGAAACAACAATTATATCTACTAAAACCAACAAATATACTATGTTTATTATTACACATTTTAGAACCAGAAAAGCACATAAAACACCTAGTATTAAAACACCATTTATCAAAAAGGAGACAGTAAAAGTAGTCACAGAACTATAGATGTTAGTCAAAAGAGATAATAGAGATGAAGCCGAATTACTAAAGACTGAAAGAATGGCAAGGGCTATTATAAAACCCAAAAGAGTTGATGAGATTAAGTCAAAGCTTGTAATGGAATTATTTATTAAACCAAAAAGACTGGTTTTTAGTTGGGTTATTTTACAAAATAAATTCGTAAAACAACTGTTTAAGGAATTTAGAAAAAGAAGTCCATTCAAACAAAGTCTGGAACCTAAAAGTGAACTTATAAAGAAAGGGACAAAAAACATCACTATACTCAATCCAACAAGAGTTTCTATTCCTTCTGTTAACTCCAATCTCGTTGTTATGTATTTCTCCAGACCAGGAATAAAAGAAGGGAAAGTTAATAACAGAGCAAAGACTAGTGGAAGGAAGTAAAATGTTTCAGCCAAATAAAAAAGATAAGATGACATTTTATGCCACACTCTTTATAACTATACTGGTTCCCGTATCCATAAAGATTGTTGCCTTATTATTTTGGTCAATGTAAATAAGTTCTCCGTTTGTATTTAATAATTCAATATAATTAATGTTTCCTATTTTTATTACCTTACTAGAGACAAAGTCTCCCTTTACTCTTTCCTGTAACAGTTTAACAAGTTCTCCTAACTGTATGAAATTAAAATTATCTTCAAAAAGAAATTTAGTCTTGTAGACCTTTGTTTGGATAAGGTATTTATCATTACCACAGTATTTGATAAAATAGGTTAATGAGTTGTTTTGTTTCTTGTACCACCCATTTTTTACATAAGTTATTCCACTGATATTTGTAATCTTCCAGTATTTTTCATATAGTTCTCGAAATAAGTCAACTGCCAATGGAATGTCTCCTAGAAATAATTTACAGTCTTCATATTTCAATTTGTTTTCATCAAGTTTATTGTACACTTCATTAAAATTGAGAGATTTTAGTGTCTTTACCAAAATGTCTGAGACATTGCCTTTTTTCAGTTCTTTATTATACTCTTCAATCAAAGATTCAATTATAGTCATACAAAATAAATTCGTTTTAAAAAGAGTTAGACTTTATAAAGTTAGAGACTTCATCTACTAAATAAGGATGTGAGAAGTTCCACCTCTCTGAGATGAGAAAGAAGTTGGGAACTAACCTAGATCAATTGTATTCTTTTCACCAAATTCTATTTCACCTTTCCTTATTAGGTTCATTACAAATTGTACAAGATTTTCAAACTCTTTTTGAGTAGGAATTATAGTTTCTAATATCTCTTGATCAAAGGGATTGAACTCTTCTTTATCAAAACCCATTTCCTCTTTTCCAGTAGTTTTTTCGATTGCTGTTAGTTCTCCATTATTTGCTTGCATTATAAACCAATTATGAGAGACTTTGTATTCTGTTGCATCATCGATATTAATATACTCAGCAATATCAACCTCACCTAGGTCTTCATCATAATCATTTTTATCAAATATAATTCCACCCATTTTTACAGTCTGTGTTAGTTTAGGAAGTTCACCAACAGGAGTATTACTAAGATCCTGTATTTCTTTAATAGAAGAAAGGCTATTTAATAGATCATTATAGGAAAAAGTATTGTCTGTTATTGTTTTTAACACTCTCTTCATATAGTTAGGGATCTCTATATTATCAAATGATGTTTCAATAGATGAAAAATTAGGTATTCCAGTATATTCAATAGGTGCTTTGGCAACAACAGACTTACCACCACTTCTGTATTCTACCTCTATCTTACCACTTCGTGGGAAAACTACTATTTCTATCCCTTTGTTTTTCCCGTAATATTCCACATTTAATATAACAAAAAATGAGGATAAATAAGGTTTAATTGGTTTTCCCTTATTGGTGTACTGTATATTAGCTTCTATATAAAAATCTAATTTGTTAAACCAAACTTTTGCCATTTGTTTCTTGTTCTCATAACTTTTCATTTCTTTATCACCAATATAGTCTATCTTAAAAAGTATGGAGAGAAAACTTCTCTCTTTCGGCTCAAAACAAAACTTGTAGAATTTTTTAACTTCCGTTTAAAAGTATAAGAGGAGGTAAACATAATGGAAAATAGGAGGGATTTGAGTCAATTGGATCTCAACCTATATCATAGACTCTACTCTAGATTTCTTTATTAAAGAATTGTCCTTCTCATCTGTTAAAGTAGTTTGTTACAAACTCAATAATTTTTCTCCTTTCAATGTCTCTTATATCCTTTAGTAGTTCCATGTTTTCAGTTAATATATCTCTAACAACTTCGGCTAAAGTATTATTAGTATTAAGTTCATCAGATGTAACTGAGAGAATATCTACTACAAAATTTAGGAAAATGGTTTTCATACGATCATACAGGATTGCTATAACAAGACTTGTGTCTAAACGTTTGAAAGCCTCTTTAATTATCTTCTGTTTAAGTTCAGTCCCAACATATGGTTGGTATAAGGTACTTCTGTTAATATCCAACTCCTTGAGTATCTCCTCTTTGGTTTGTTTCTCTTTTTTGCCCATAAGATCTAGTAGATAATTGATAGTACCTATATCGATAAATTCAGCATATTCACTTAGAAGTTCACCCATTTTATTTCCTCTGTTAATTATTTCTTTCATTTTGAAGTTCACCTTTCTAACTTTATTGTTTAAATTATATTAAATTTTTTCCCTTCTCAGTTCTATGTAACAGACAATAAAATTAGGAGAGTTAGAGAACAAAAAAGTTTTTATTTGCCATAAAATTAGGTAATATTAAAGGTGGAAAAATGGTTGTGGGAATAAAGAGAAGAGACTTTGACTACAATATACAATACAGTTGTGAAGAAGATAATCGAGAGTTACTGGTGTACAACGTTCATGAGTGGGATGTAGAAGAACTGAAAGACTGTGATCATTTTTATACTTTAATTTTAGGGAGAGATGAGGAAATTCCATGTGAAGAAGATAAAATTGAAGTTGTTAGAACAGATCCGTATAGAAAATATGTTATTTGTAGAAAGTAAAGTTTTTTATTTTTTTTATGTTTTTTTATTCAGATACTTTGAACCCATAAACTAATATATCATAAAGTCTTTTCAAATCCTCTACAAGTATTCTTGGTAGTTCTAATTTATAGATGTTGTCCAAGGAAGGATCTGGTTTAATTGTTGTAAGAACCTTAGTCAATATTAATTTCAGTTCTTTCTCATCAGGTAAAGTTACATAATCTAGATTGATGTCTGAGACTGAGAGTACTTGGTCTTTATCTACCACCAAGGAAGTTGAAACAATATTATATATCATTTTTGGTGTTATAACAACATATTTTTTAAGAAGGGTATTTATATATTCAACAAAACTATTCTCTATCTTATAATTGGGTTTGTTTAAGTCTGTAAGAATGTTTTCTATCACTGTTTGTACATATGTTCCATCAAATTTTACTTTTTTACATGTCAGACATTCTTGAAGTGAAGGAGGGGGTGGAAAATGATTGTATGGTAAGTAGATTGGTACTTTGAAGGTAAAATTTTGAAGAAATGGCACAAATGTATTATTAAAAAGTAAAGAAGGATTTTTAATTAACATTACTACAGAAACACCTGAAGTTCTTAATGTATCCAAATTTGATTCCAATATCCTTATAACATTTTCCATAGTTCCAGTGTCTTCACTTTTTCTACTTCCTAATGTTAAACTTAAAAAATTGTCTATATTTCTAAAAATAATTAAAGAAGGAGCAAAAGAAAGCATCTTTTTTATTAATTTCCTCATGTTTCTTTCACTTTGTCCAACATATTCTTTCAATACTGATGTTAGATCTACTTCTAAAACTGGTAAATTTGCCTTCTTACTTATGTATCGTAAAAAAGTAGTTGTACCTATTCCTAAATCTATTAATAAAATATGATTATAGTTTCCCTTCTTTATACTGTTTATCATATATTCACTTATTTTTTCTACACCAAAAGGTAGACTAATCTTGTCAATTGGTTTTATGTATCGAATCATCTCATCGTTAATACTACTAAAGAATGATTGCTTGAGAATTTCTAAAGTTTCAATAGGTTGTGTTAGTGCTTTAAATAATCCAAAAAATTTAATATATTGATATTTTGAAGGAATCAAATAGGTAAAAGGGTCTTCCAATGTTGGTAAAAATTCTTCATCTTCTTCTGTAGTAAATGACAAAAGTAATAATCTTATGTTATTATGTTTTTTGACTTCATTTACAAAATCTGTTACTCTACTTTTGTTTTCATCTTCCACTTTCATTACAATCAAATAAATATTATCACTTGTTATCCGAGGAATCTTTTCTTCTCCCAATAGGATTTTTACATTCCCTTTTATATTCAGATTCTTTAGAATAGTGAAAAGTAAGTAATATGACTCCAATTGGTCTTTAGAATAAATATTTAGTTTCCCATAATTAAACTTCTCTAATTGATGGAGAATATCATTTAAAAAATTATAGAATAATTCATTGTCCATAACATATAATTATATTTATATTCCCTTTACAAGGTCAATGTTGAAACAAAAACACTATGTAACATTCTCCAAATCTCGTCTGGGTGTACCTTTACAAATTCCTTGAACATATCAAAAGAAGTACATTTATGGCATATGTTATCCATCTCTGTGGTTATCACACCTGTTACACTACCTTCTTTTTCAAAGTCTATTATTAGTTGGTCTTGATTTAGCTTCCTTATATAAATTCTGATTAAATCTCTTCTCAATACTATTTCATTTTCTTTTTCATCTATTTCGATATTTTTAAGATACATATTAACACCTCTTTCTTTTTTGTCTTTAAAAAGTTTTACTCATCTTCAAGAATAACTTTTTAAAATAACAAGGATAACACTTTTTACATGATTAAGATTTTAAATGACAAATGTAATAGAGTTGGATGTTATATTTCTGATGAATATGTTGATTTTTCAGAGTTTTTGAAAGAAGAAAAACAAAATATTGATATAATTATTTATCCAAAGAAAGTTGAATATGAAAAAATGGGAAGACTAATTATTTTTCGAGGTAAACAACCTGGTCATTTCTACCTTATCAATTTGTTTAATATTACTACTAATTATTACTTAGTATTTACTGACTTGGTTTATTCAAATCTGACTTCAGTCTATAATATAGTAAAGCTTGAATTTTTAAGTGAAGACCTAAAAATAACTCTGGATAAGAATAAGAGTATATTACATTTTCACAACAAAAAATTTACTATTCTAACTGAGCTTCTAAGAAACTTAACAACCCATCACCTTCATTATGCTTTGAAGTTTTATGATGATGGAACCGATATAACTAAACTTGTGGAATATTATATATTTAACAAATATAATCTTGAATCTTTCTTCTCTTTTTGTCTTTACCATAATATTTTAATTGAAAAAGATAATCCAACTCAATTAATAATTAATGAAAAGAAATATAAAATAAGCAATAGACTGCTTTCTTTTTCCGACTTAGTAAACGACCTTTGGAAGGTTCTGATTGGTGTAAAACCAAAATATTTAAAACAAAAAAATTAGAGTTTCAAATTATGTTTTTCGAATTTCTTCTCAACTGAAATTTTAGGTATTATTCCTCTCTGAACATAAATTCTCAGTAGGTCTGTTAATAATGTTGGTACATATTTATCATTTTTCTTTACAAAAAAGGGAATGTTCCAAATAGGTCTATTCACTTCTCTATAATTGTTAAGAAGAGGATCTAAATATAAGGTAAAAACTGGAGGTTTAATATCCTTACTCTCTGGAAAAAGAGTGGCAATTATACTACTTATTATTTTGGTTTCATTAGGTGAAGGGACTTTATTTATTATCCAAGTTGTGTCAGTTTGTTTTACTAAGTATTGTTTTATACTGTTTTTTAGATAAGAGATAGTAATATCTACTCTTTTATCATACTCAACAACAAAGATAACTTTACTCAGATTAATTATGGGCTGAAAGATGGTTTCTGCTTCAGCTGTGTGTTGTGGTAAATCAAAAATAACATATGAGATGTTGTATTTTGTTATAACATCCTTTAAGTTGTACAAAAATTTAAAAATCATTTTGTTTTTATCAATGATAGGAGAAGATTCATATTTTTGAATGATTTCCTTACTCAGATTGTCAGTTCTAGCTGGTAAAAAGTAGAATCCCTTTATGGGTTCTTTATCAATAATAACACTATCTTTCTCTTTTCTTTTAATTGGTTTGAAATATTGATGTTGTTCATTGTAGACACCTTTGTAAATTAAATATCTGAAATCTTCATTATCAAAAAACTCTGGTTTTATGAATGGTACCTCCTTTATCTTTCCAGTCACTAAGCTTTCTATAAAACTATTACTCTGTAATACTGTGGAAGCTGGAATACTACTCATAAAAGATACCAAATGATTCTTTGCTTTTTCATTTATATCAGATTCTATTAATAAGACATTACTAGATACAAAAGCTGAAATAAAAAATGTGAGAAGTAACATTAACATGGTTTTGCCAGATCCTCCATGGATAGAATCAGTAGTTATAAAGTTAACACCTTTATTTTTAATAAATGAAACTAGGGTTGCCACATCAGGACTAAGGTTCTTGTTTTCATCTGATTCGTTATCATTTCTTTTAAAGATGTTAAAGTTAAATTTCATAATAGTTTCATAACTTATTTAAAAGTGAACTAGCTCACCACCAGTAGGTTATTTCTACTTCATGGATGGGACATCCACTCTCTCAACCTCAAAAAATTAAAAATGTGATGTTACTAGATAATTTATTCTTACATTATAAATAGATGTTATAGGTGTCCTAAAGAGAAGTAGATTTTTCCATTTTCTAACTTCTGTATTTTTATAAGTAAACTCAAACATTTCATTTTGTAAATTTCCTCCAATCTCCTTTAAGATTTCGACCAAGAAAGAATAATCACTAGTTTTACTACCAACACTGAGAAAAGAATAACATAATTGTTCTCCTTCAGACTTCATCTGATTCTGATTTGGAGTACCACTGTTTGGTTGTTGATCTGCTTTATTCTGTTGTGATAAGACATTACAAATTAAAGGTTTACCTTCTTTCAAATATATTACAGTATTTCCAAAACTGGTTATTTTTTCATAGTTTAGATTTTTCATCTTTTTCGGTTTCCTTTCTATACTATTTATTTCATCTAAGAAGTCTACTAAACCATAGTTTCTGAAGAAAATCTTATTTTTCTCAAATGAGAATGAATTATATAAAACAACAATTTTTCTCTTAAGGAAGTGATACATTTTTATGTTTTCATCTTCATATAGACTATTCTTTTGTGGGAAGAAAAATGTAATCATGATACAAAATAATTATTTTTAAATATATACCAATTGCTATGAGACAAACTTACTTAGTTTTAAGTTTGCTTTCTTTACTTGTAGTATTTTCTAGTTTTCACATTTCCTACTCCATAACAAATCAGGTTTACTTTTATAATAAGAACTTGACAGCTGACATAAATGTTCCTATTATTTTTTGTTTCATAGTCTCCCTTTTATCATCTGTTTTTACAGGAGGTTCAATTGCTCCTACTGGTGCTTCAACTTCTTCTACATTTTGTACCATAATTAATTTTCTCTGCACATTAAATCCTTACATTGATGGAGTGTTAGTAGTATTGCTTGTCTTTGATGTTGTTGCAGTCTTATTTAACTTCATAGGCAGAGCTGGTGTTATAACTGATATAATATCAAGGATACATAATCCAGAAGGGAACCTAATCTTATTAGTACTAGCAATGATCTTCATTCTATGGAATAGCCCATCAATGTTGGCAAAAATTTTAAAGTTCTTTTTATAAGCATGGTTTATTTGGATAATATAAAACTAAGATTAAATGATTTTTTAAACTCCTTGACAAATCCTTCATCTAATGTTGATGAAAGAAAAAACAATTTATTAAAACTACTTGTAAGTATAGAGAATGAAAAGGAAAATTATAATTTCCAAACAACAAGTAAAAAATATCAGTCCATCTACTTTGAATTATCATCTTTTTCAGGGTCAATTAGTAGGTTGAATAACATGATAATAAACAAAATCTTTTCACCTGGAAGTCTAATGGCAGTAAATGGTACCATCATTATTCTTATTAAATTTTATGGAGGAAAATATGTGGAAATTAGAAAACATACTATAGAGATAATAAAAAATCCTCTTATTCTCTTTTCAGACAAAATTGAAAATGAGATGATTAAAAAAGAAATTTTTGAAATTCGTAACAATATTAAAACAAGTTTATTAGGATCCTTTGATGAACTAAAGAAGACATTAGATAACTTGGAAAGACGAAAACGATAACAACAATCTTCCAGGAAGGAAAGAAAGTCCTAACTATAAGAGAAGTCTTTTAAAAACAAAGTGAATATGAAAGAGAAAAACCTCGAATATGTTGAAAATAGAATTTATTGTTATGGTGACTATTGTTTTGAGAAACCTATTGCTGAATTTTACCATTTGAAATCTTTATTCACAGACAAAAAATTATTGATCTCACCTGGTGAACAAAAAACTGAAAAAATTGAACTAAGTCCAGACAAACTTTTTGTAGTAACAATACCCTTTCTGGTAGGTGTCAATAATAATGTAGCTGAAGTAATCTCTTCAATAGCCAAAAACCTTGCCAGATATCTATCTGGAAAGAGTTTTGTCTATCCACCTATTTATAGTTCTGGATCTCAAGAAGTAAAAACAGCAACCGAAGAGCAAAGAAAAGATGTTGTGAGTGTCTTAAATGAGTTCTTAAGTAAGACTAAGATAAACAGGTTAAATTCAGTGACCTATAGGGTTAATGCTGATAACATTGAGTTTTTAACAACCTCTCCTAGTTATAAACAATTTTTTTATCCAGTTACAGACTCTGTGGAAACCATACAAAACCCAACCATAATTGATTTTATTAAGTCTTTTAGCCAAAAGAAACAAATACTAAACGTAGTTTTTTATACCACTAATCCTTATACCAAGAACAATCAAAGACTCTATGTATTAATAAGCACAACAAATGGAACCTATCATTTCTTTTCTCTAAATAAAGATAATCAAATCTATCCACTAGGGGTAAGTATTGACAAAGTATTCAAATTATCAGTTGTTTCTAATCTCTTGTTCGGGAAATTAGACTTTCAAGAACTCTCAGAAACTATAAAACTACTAAGGGAATCTGACAAAATGATAAGACTTTGGTTTGATTCACAAAATGAAAAGTTTATTCTTTCAACAAAAACACCTGAAAAAAGACTACACTTACTATTCTCTTTTACCAGTACTCAGTTATTTGAATCTTTATCATCTTATATCAAAAGTCCCTTTGGAATAAACAGTGTAAAGTATCTTGAGAACATAATAACTTTAATCACCTTCATCAAGTCTCTTCAGAACTCTGGACTTGAACTATCAGTCCAAAACCTACTAAAAGCATTCATTCTTGCTCTAGATAAAATTAATGCTCAGAGTTCACTTAGAATAAGTCTAGAAGAATATAAACTAAAACCTGAAAAGGTACAATTGACTTTTAATATGCATCTAGAGAAAGCTATTGAAAAGACAAATAACCCAAACATAATAAAAATGCCTACCAAAAACTCCTTTATTTACTTGGTCTAAAAAAATCACTCCACTTTTCTTATTTTTATTTCTCTTACTTTATCTAATTTATTTCCTTGAAAGGTACATGAAAAAAGGGGATTAGGATTTTTTTCATCTATAACAGGAATTACAAAATATATTAGTAAATTATACTTATCTTTCAGTTCTATTGTTCTAAGAACTAAGGAAGGTTCTGTAGGTGTAAATAGAATTATTGAATTCCTATAATTAGGTAATTTTTCAATTCTTAAATCAGGGTCTATAATATCAACATTTCTTTTCAGTACTAACTCAGTTGTAACTCTACTAACACCATCATGACCTATGAAGATGATTTTCTTATCTTTTGGTATATCCTGGTCACTTAATTTCACTTTAGGTATTTTCATTGGCAAAACATGTTTCTCTTTATAGATGTGGTAGGTTAGATTGAAAAAATAAGAAGAAATGAACATGGCATATGATGGTGAATTAATATCTGTGTATATCTCAACATTACTTACATCATATAAAATATTATTAACATCAAATGCTTGGTAATCATGAGTTATAAAAACTGATTTGTCTGGTTTAAGAAGAGGATATACAAATTTTTTCCAAAGCATAACTTTCATTATATCTCCTCAGTATTCCTCTACTCTAAGACCAAATTTTTTGATCTCATCTTCAAGTTCCTTTATATTATTGTTACAAGTGTCTGGATAGTAATCTAGATATGATCCACCTAAAATAACACTTAAATCTTCTCCTCTTTGTCTACAACTTCCACTGTATTCTTTGTTTGTTTGTTCATCAATTAATTTATAACCATTCAAGTTTGAAACTACTCTTAAAAGTAAGTTTTTATCTCTTCCAAGTTTTTCATATAACTCCAAGATGGTCATAAATCCTTCTTCTTGTTCCTCCCTTTCTATATTATAATAATTCTTACCACTAATAGTTCTTACAGAAACTATTCTGAATCCTTCTTTGTTGGATAAAATGTCATCTAATTCAGTGATGTTAACTAATTCATCCTCAATTATGACACCTTTGTAAATTATTTTGATTGGAGATGAGATTTTAAACATTAGTTTTTGTGGATAATCTGTTTCAACAAAAATTTCAGTTCCTTCAAAATAAATCCTTTTAATATCATTCTTAAAGTCTACCAAATCAACTAGAATAGCCGAATTCATATAACCTAAACTCCTTTCAAAATCAATTTTTTCTAATAGTGAACTGACTGTTTTAAGAACATCTACTGGTAATTCCAAATATGAAAGTTTAGAAGTAATTTTTACTTCATCATTATAGACTTCAATATTTAAATCTTTGTTAGTCATTCTTTCCAAATATGCTTTTATAAATGGTAGATATTGTCTTTCAAACTTAATATTTTTATAAATGATTATTACAACATTGTCAGGTAAATTATCAACCTCAGAAAGTGACTGAACTTTAAAGGTGTAAAGGTATGGTGGTTTAATATTTGATACTTTATCTGTTAGTATTGTCCCATCTTTTTGTACTTCCCCCAATTTTCTGAATTCTTCAATGTCTTTTTCTGATGGTTTAATTAAAAGCATAAAGTGAAATAATTCCTTGGGTTTAAATATTTTACTCATTACCACCAACGAGTGAAAGAGAAAAAAATAAATAAGTTATTTTTGATATTTAAGACATGTATCGAATAGGGAAAGTCTTAATACCCTCATCTTTCTATAATCAATATACCAACGAGTTTGCCAAAAACATCGAAGGTTTCCATGTGATAAACTCATCAAAACCTAGTAAGGGCTTGTTGGGTTTTTATAATAAAGATCTTCCATCCATGTTCTTTTCTGATGATGTTTATGATGAAGATGGTCTTAAGTTACACGATTTTTTAGAACTTGACAAAGGAATAACTCTCACAAAGGGTGTAATAGAAACAAAAAGAAATGTTGTAAAAGTACCTTATGTATTCTTTCTAACAAAAAAATTAATATCCTCACTAAACCTGGTTGATAATTTATATTATGATATTGAGTATTATGTTTTTTATGACAAAGTTTATGCAGTCCTGGACAATGTAGAAGTCAGAATAACACTAGAGAATATAAGACTGTTGGACTTGTTTCGTAGAATTCAAATAAATAGAGATGATGTAGTTGTCACAATCAATGATGTTGAAAAATTCAACATAAATAAATTATTAAAACGATTGGAGAAACTGGAAGAGGAAGAATTCAACCAAATAAAAATCCTAAAACATGTGATTGTAAGTAAAGGGAAACTAAAAATTAAGTATAATTGAAAAGTTAACGATAACTTAGTTCTTCTTTTGCTTGTTCTTTCAACAGTTTCAAGGTTTCATCAGAAAGATTAAGGAATGAGTTTACGAGATGTTTGGCATGAACATCATGTAACCCA
>Ga0081474_135105_pt1 | contig 28595 bp, 39 predicted proteins | sample OneHunmetagenome_2_FD_70978 | JGI IMG/M metagenome (GOLD analysis project Ga0081474, IMG submission 70978) | Ferrous microbial mat communities from One Hundred Spring Plain, Yellowstone National Park, USA v2 (version 2) | ecosystem: Environmental > Aquatic > Non-marine Saline and Alkaline >... | reverse complement strand
ATTGGACAAGCCCAATCAATATCACGCATAGTGGCGTTATTGTGAGTTATAGTAGTGATGGGGAGTACATTTACATGCTACTCGGGTCAGGCTTAGAATCCATGAACAGCATGATTGAGGTTGCCACAATGAACGGGGCAATAGTCAAAACATACCATGTGATTGGCGCTGTCAGTATTGAGGCTTATAATATGAGTGGGGTATTACTCCTCAACAATGGGAGTATGGCATTCATCAACCTCAGGAATGGTGCAACCACGCCAATAAGCCAAAGCCTAGTGGCTGGAGTCACAAACAATGGCGTGTACTACACCTACAACCCACAATCCCACGACCTCACTATCGGCAGTACAAGTGTAACAATCCCAGGTAACTACACTGGAGCATACCCAATACCATTCAACAATGGCTACATTATCGTGGCATGGGGTAGTGTAGTAAGCGCCTTCAAGTGGGTTAGCGGTTCATTAACACTCCTCGCAAACCTTACTGGCATAGGCAATTGGGGGTACCTTGAGGCTGACGGTGTTGCTACTGGTGACACTGCAGTTACCGCATTCCTCAACACATACAACATGCGCCTATACGTCAGCATAATACCACTGAACAGTGCATCCTGCACGCCAACTGGCATAAGCGGTGCGGTTACAACTACAACTACGGCTCCAGTTGTGGCGACAGCCACCACCACTGTGACTGTTACCAAAACCGTGAGCAATATGACCATTGTCACCAAGACGGCAACAGTTTACGTTAACACCACTGTCACAGTACCCGTGAATAGGACAGCCACGGCTACCGTCGTGCATTACCTGACTGTTACAGTCACGGCTAGGGCAAGTGGCTCAAGCGTGCCACTTATAATGGTGATTGTCATTGTAGCCATTGCCGCCGCTGTAACGTTCCTTGTAACCAGGCGCCACTACACCTGGCTGTAGCCTTGGGATAACACTACCCCAATTCCCAGTCAAAAGGCTTAAAGCCTCCCTTATTCCAAGCACCTCAATAACATCCTCAATCGGGATAACAGTACCAACAACCCTACCCCACCTGACACTGTTAACGAGGGTAGCCGCATCGTTAGCAATGGCGCCTGGCACCATTAACACGTAGATGCGCCAGCCAGTGTCCCTAACACCATTCCTACACTCAGGTGTACCAATCCACGATAACAATTCCCCACGCCTCTCGTCACTCCTGGCCATGTAGTTATCAAGCAGGTCAAGCTCGTCAGTAACCTGCCTCCTGTCAAGCCTTGTTGTCACCTTAACCTCAATGCCGAGTGGTATAGCCCTACAGTTATTGTTAACGAGGACTGCGAAGACGTCAATGTACGGTGGCTTGCCTTCCGCATTGAACTCTGGGCGGATGTACCTTGGGGTGTATTCACGTTGAATCCACTCACGGTTCAAGTGCTCCGCAATCCACGGCCATGCGTTAGCCCACTCTGCATGTATCTCACTTACTATTATATTGTGTAGTAGGCGCCTGAGCCTCCCAAGTAGTAGCCTGTCCATTAACCTTGAATTGAATGGTTGTTAATAAGCCTTTCACCCACTCCAGTGCGGGCTAATTAACCTCGAGCCTAAACTAAACAACCATGACCCAGGCTCCAACCCAAGCCCAATCCCAACTACCCCAGGTTGCAGAGTGGGAAGCAAGGAGTAGGATAATCAAGCGCCTGTTAAGGTACCTGACAATACTCGACAGCGGCCCAAGCATCCTAATACGCCAAGGCGCAATCAGAATCGAGGAATTATCATCATTCCACACTGAGCTACAGGCAATAGACGTTGATGGTGTTAAGACGTATGCAGCAGGCGGGTTCACGCTAAGCAGGGATGACGTTACGAGACTCATTAAGGCAATGCCGAGGGACTACTATGATACAAGGCTCATTGTAAGCCAGGGTAAGCTAACCATCACCGACGGGTACGATGGCTCAGCAATAGCGGAGGTAGCCCTAGCTCCCCTTGACTGGCAGGAGAGCCTAGTTGACAAGTTGAGGCTAAGCCACAAGGCATCATACATTATGAGTACCCAGGCTGCCTTGACATTGACCAAGCCCTTCACTGTGTTGCCGGACAGCCACGTGAAGTTCACCTTCAGCCTGCATGGCATTATGCTGGCTGCCAGTGCTGATGATATTAGTATTATTGTGAATGCCTCTGAAACTGCGATGAGGGGTATTGAGGTTAACAGCGTGTTCAATGCTACTTATAATGTTAGGAGTCTTGTTAGGTTCCTTGAGGTTGCCAGTGGTGCTAATATTGGTACTGTTGAGGTTAAGGCTACGCCTGATGGGCCGCTTGAGGCTTATGTTAATGAGGGCTGGTTCACTGTCAGGTTGTTCATTGCCCCTGCTGTTGATTAGAACCCCGAATCACCTTCATTCAATTCCTGGATCCCACTGGAGTGAGGGAATCGAGGAGCCTCAACAACACCCTAAACTGCAACTCATTGAAGAGGCTACCAACAGCAAGCTCACTAACAACCTCAACCGCAACCAAATCCTCACTATAACCCGGCCTAGGCACAAGCTTGAAGCCACCAGCATCCGCAACCGGCTCAAGGAACACTGGGATTACACCAAGGAACTGGAAGTAATCCGCCAAGTCCCTGAAGCCGTAGTTATACACCTCCCTAATCGCATTCAGAACCACGCCAGTATCCCTAATGTCAAGTAGCTTGACTGGGTTCACTGGCGGCTTAATACCCCTCCTAGCCAGCTCCGCCACGAATTGCGAGAGGTTGTAGGCGTACACTTCCTCACGGGTTGTGTCCTTGCCTGGTATCAGGTGGATTAACTCGTGGGCAAAGTCGTCGTAGCCTGGTGGCTGTTCCCTGAACCAAATCACCCTCTCCCTAACCCAGCAGAGGCCGTATGTTGTTGGCTTTGCCTCCTGTGGTGGGGGGGTTGGTGGGAGTATTGTGATACTGCATGGGTCGGGTAGGGTGGTGCCTATGTTGAGTATTTCAAATACCCTGCGGTATATTGGGTCGTTGTTGAACCACTCAGCTTGGCATAGGGGCTTGGGCATAGCCTAAACCCATGCTGGCTGTTAATAAGCCTAGGGGCCGTGTATATCTATTAATAATTTAGGAGCACCAGCCCTAATGCACCCAACCACCCGCCTGCTAGCTAATTAACCGCAACCAACCAACACTACCCATGTCCCAGATAACCCTAGGCCCACTCTACATTGAGGCATGCCCAACGACCGAGGGCTTCATTATCGGCAGAGGTAATAACGGGAAGTGGGTTGCACTTGACATTGGGAGGATAATAGAGATGTACATGAAGAAAGGTGGCGCCGTTGAGTACTACGTGGTGTATGATGCTGATGATACCGAGAAGTACAGGGAGTTCACAGTGCAGGGTGTGCCTAAGGAGGCACGGCAGATATCAACGTTCACAGTATTCCACGCCTTCGACATATACAATGCACTGCTCCTTAAGTGCATGGGTATGGCGACGAGGGGGGATTGGGAGGAGAAGGGGGTTGATTACATGGTAAGGAGGGCTTGGTTCATATTGAAGAGGATTATGAACCTGAACTGCACAGGGGAGTTTGAGGATGCTGTTAGGGAGTTCGAGAAGGGCACATACACGATGGAGGATTTGGCAGAGTACGTTGAGGACGTGGGCGAGTACTACACTAGGCCGTGTAGGTGGTTGGCGGCGGTTGCCATGTTGTTCATAAGGGCGTATGATATTGAGGTTTCAACGCAGGATTATTACACGGCTTGTGATTTGGATACTGTGGAGGGGAGGATTGAGGCGTTTATTAAGACCAATGACCCTAAGGCCTTTGCTGGTGTTTATAAGGAGCTTAGCTTCCCGTGACTATTAACATAAACCCCCAATCCCCTTTTGCTTGGATCAATTGGCAAACCAGCCTACACATGATGTGTAGGAATTGAAAGATACACACTAGCCGATTCCCATGCCTCTCGATTGATTAACAACCCAGCCTGGCTTTGGTTAATAAGTACTACCGTAACTGCGAGTGCTGATCACCATGCTAATCCTATGATTAGTAGGCAATGCAGCCACTTAGGGTTGCCTGCTAGCTAATTAACTACAATCAGCCAGCATTACTCATGCCCCAGGTTATATTGGGCCCGCTCTACATAATATGCCCAGCGGATGGGAAGATTATCTTCAGAGCCCGCAACGGGAGGGTAGTTACACTCAACGCAATGAGGATAAGGGAGGCACTACACGTGGGGAATGAGTACTATATAAGGTATGATGCTGATGATGCTGAGGGGTACAGGGAATTCACAGCACGGGATGTGCCTAAGGATGCGGAGTTGGCTTCACTCGACCCCTTTGAACTGTATAGTGTGTTCCTGGGGAAGTGTGGTGTGGGGGGCTTGGTGGGTTTGAGGAGGAGGGCTTGGTTTGTGCTTAGGTGGGTGGTTGGGTTGGATTGTTCAAGTGAGTTTGAGGATGCTGTTGGGGAGTTTGTGGAGAGGGGGTATGACTTATGGGGGTTGGCGTGGCTTGTGGAGGGTAATGTGGGTGAGTATTATAGGAGGCCGTGTTGGTGGCTGGCTGCTGTTGCCGTAATGTACATAAGGGCATATGACTATAATGCATCAGCGCAGGTGGATTGTTCAAGTTGCCTGAGTATAGTAAGGGGGAGGGTTAGCGAGTTTGCTAGGAGGAGAGACCCAACTGTCTTTCGGGGTGTTTACCTTGAGCTTATGAATGCCCCTTGATTCACAGGTTAGGAACCCCAATCCCCCCTTTTGCCCAACTCATTTACCAAACTAGCCTTCACATGATGTGTGGGAATTGAATGAGGGCTGGGATTAGGGGTTCACCTCATGTTGAATGCTCCTTCACGCAGTATATTATATGCACAGTCCAATCCGTATCATTCCTACAGTGCTTGAATACTATGTGGTTCTCATCCTGCTTAAGCCTGCTTACATCAACCTTATCCTCCTCACCCAAGTCCGTGCACTTGTAGCCGTCCTGCTCGAGTGCCCATATTACCCAGGGCATGGGTTGGGGGTGGGGCTTGGTGTTAATTAGCCACACATGATGGGGGGGAATTGAAAGATGCGTTGAATGATGCGTACTAGCCGATTCCCATGTGCCGTAAATGATTAGCTACCCAGCTTGGTTTGGGTTAATAAGTATTACGCATAGGATGCGGATCTGCTGATTACCATGCTAACTCATTGATTAATAGGCAATGCGGGTGGTTGTTTAATAAGCCTGACCGCATGATTGTGATGCCAGCATGCATATAGTGTGCAGGAGTTGGAAGATGCGTCTCCAATGATCCCCATGCTTATTACCTGATTGTGAGCTTACCTGTACCCAGGTTAATTAGCCTCACATAATGCGAGCCCCCCACTGGAGTGGGCGGCACATAATGTGCAGGAATTGAATGATGACTGCATGAGCCAAAAAGCATGTCTTGCGTTCGATCCCCATGCACAGGCGATGATTAACAAGCTGGCTACACCTGGGTTAATAAGCCCGAAGCAAGGCTAAACTACTAATTATTATATAGTAGAACACGGGGTGCATGCGCACATACACGCCAGCTAAAGGGCAACGCCTATTGCAGCCAGGCTCCTCAGGCGGAGGGCTGTTGGCATTGACATTAGCAGGAGGTACTGTGAGGTTGCGGAGGAAAGGTTGATAAAGTTGGCGAAGGCTAACATACCGCCATTGGTGTGGCCTATGCAGGTGGTTGACTTATTTAGCGGTATTGGGGGGCTGGCGTTGGGCTTCAAGCAGGCGGGCTTTAGCATCACTGCGGCGGTTGAGCTGGATGGTAAGCGTGCGGGCGTGTATAAGCGGAATATATCCCCAAGGGAAATGATTAATATTGACGTAAGGGAGGTTGATTTTAGCGTGTACAGGGGTGTTGACGGCATTATAGCAGGCCCGCCGTGCCAGCCATACTCCAGGGCGACGCCCACCAGCAGGAGGGGGGATAGGCACCCGTATTACGGCCTAGACCTTGAGGTTATTAGGGCTGTCAGGCAGGTTAACCCACGCTTTGTGGTTGTTGAGGAGGTTCCAGCGTGGAGGCCCAACATTATTATTAGTGAGCTGCAGAAGCTTGGTTACAGCACCCACGCAGAGGTTTACGACATGAGCACATATGGCGCCCCCATGAGGCGCCGGAGGTGGATTGTTTTGGCTTTCAAGCCGGGGCATGCAATGGCAAAGCTGAGTATCCCAGCTGAGCCGCCGCCAAAGCCCATTGACCTGCTTGGGGGCTTGCCGCCGGAGCCGTGTAGTGAAGACCCCTGCGCACATAATGGCGCCATCATATACAACCATGTGAATTATAGCATTAACTCCAAGATCAGGGAGTTAATCCCGAAGATACCGCCCGGCCACTCCCTCGCCACAGCCCACAAGGCTGGCCTCATTGACGCCTCTAAGTACGTTAAGGACATTAACAAGAAGCACAGCTACTGGCTCTATAGGATACATCCAACGGAGCCAATGCCCACTGTACCGCACCCAAGGAGGAGCATGCTGCTCCACCCAATATACGACAGGGTGGTTACGGTGAGGGAGCTGGCCCGCCTATACACCTACCCAGACTGGTTCGACTTCAGGCCACTCAGCGTTGACGGAATGTACAGGGCAATTACAGACTCAGTCCCACCCAAGTTTGCTGAAAAACTTGCTGAAGCCCTACTGAGGGCTTTACCCTGGTGAGGAATGTGGTTGGTGTAAATACGCTAGTGGGGGAGGTCGTAGGTAATTGGCACTTGTTTAGGCGGGAGTTCCCCTGGAGGAATACGAGTAGCCCATGGCACGTGTTGGCTGCCGAAATACTCCTCCTCCAGACCGATGCGGCTAAGGCTTCCGTGGCCTACCCACGCTTCATTGAGCTCTTCCCCGAGCCATGCTCACTGCTGAAGGCCGATAGGCAGGTTCTTGAGGATTTACTTAAGCCCCTTGGCCTTTATAGGCAGAGGGCTGATAGGCTCATTAAGCTCGCCGCCTACATTAGGGATAAATACTCATGCACCATACCATGCAGTTATGAGGAGTTAAAGGCAATACCTGGCATTGGGGATTACACCGCAGCTGCGGTATGCATACTGGCCTGCGGCTGCTCAGCACCAATACTCGACACTAACATTGCCCGAGTACTCTCACGTGCAGTACTTGGAAAGAACCCGCCGAAGAGGTACATGTATGATGCAGTGCTTTGGAGGTTATCCTCGATGGTTAGGTGGCGCAGGGAGCAGCTCCTGGCTACCGTGGACTTCGCCGCACAGGTCTGCACGGCGAGGAAGCCCAGGTGTGGGGAATGCCCAATACGTGGGCGTTGCAGCTTAAGAGGGGGGAAGGGGGTTGAAAGGCATGTAAGCTAGATGATCCCCATGCGCACTACCTGATTAACAACCCAACGCACCCGGGGTTAATTAACCTAATCAGCAGCCACCCCACCCACCCCACATGACCCTAGACTCAAGCACAGTCGAATCCCTCAGGCACGCCTTAGCCAAGGGAATGGTGCTAGTCATGAACGCCAAGTGCAGTATCGAGTACAATGGCAGGGCATCCTCAAAGGCCAGCGAAGCCTGGAGGCTAATCATAATTAAGCCAGATGGAAGCCTACTAGTCCACTCAAACGAATCCTACCAACCGTTGAACTGGCAGCCACCAGGCTCAAGAATATACCTCAACGGGAACCAAATAATCGCCATACGCCACAGGCCACACGAAGTCCTCAAGGTCACCCTGCACGAGGTCGCCTGGGTTGAAACCGCAGCCGCCAGTGAGGGTGACTTCAGGCTACAGGGTACCCACGAGGACGTGAAGGATTGGGTCATTAGGAACCTGGCTAAAGTCACTGGGTGCCAGAATGCAAGGCTAGTTGGCACTGAGGTACCACTCAACGGGCATGGTGTAGCTGATGTGGTGGCTGATTGCAATGGGACTAGGGTTATCATTGAGGTTAAGCGTGGTGTCGTTGACCTGAATGCTGTAAGCCAGCTGAAGCGCTACGTTGATGCCCTGCCTGGTTCAAGGGGTGTCCTTGTTGGCGCCTGGTTCACAAGCGGCGCCATTGAGCTTGCCAGGGAGTTGGGGTTCAGGACTGTTGAATTGTGAGGGCTAATTAAGGGTGGGTGGGGTGGGTTACCCATGACCCAGGGTACACAAGTCCAATCCCAATCCCAGGTTAAGAAGGCTAATAGGCTGAAGGTCAGGGAAGGCGTGACCATTGAGGAGATTCAGCCTGTGAGGGAGAGAGGTGACTGAGGTGGAGGCTCAGGCACAGGTACAGTCAACCCACCAATCCCAATACGTACCAATGCGTGATGTTATTCCAAAACTCCCACCAATCATACAACCACTTGGCAATCTTGGCATTAACGTGAGGCATGAGTTGGTTGAAATCGCAGAGGCGCTGTTCAATGATAATAAGGGGGCTGTGTGGGAATTGGCTAAGAGGCTGTTCATCGATGATAATCATGCAGGCTTCTTCATGAGGTATGTGTATAGGCGCAGGGAGGATGTTAGGCGGCTAGTGTTCACACCCCACTACCTAGCCATCATTATGATGCCAAAGCCGTATCAATTTCTCAAACCAGATTTTGCCATCGGCATTAATGATTACCGTGATGGCTTGTTCATGAGTGAGCTTGATTTAACCAGGATAAGTTACACCACCAATGAGTTATGTAGTGATATTGAAAAGTGTGTTGGGAAGATTATAGTAGCGGCTGTTGGTGATGATGCCTTCAGAGCCGCCTTCGGCTACGATAGGGATGTACTGGGGCAGGAGGCTGTTATTACCACTGGTGGTAGGTATAGGGTTCAGGGTGAGGTCGTGTTCAACATTGAGGAGGTTGGTGGTGACTACCCCAAGCGGTTGTTCAACGAGCAAATACTCAGGAGTATTTCGATCTACACAGCCGATGTGGTGATGCGCATCCTCATTGACCACGGAATCAGCCCAGTGGCTCAGGTGGGGGGTAATGGGGAGGTGCTTGTGAGGGTGCCTGTAGTTCCTCATGGCATTGATGAGTGCCTCAGGATTATTGCCGAAATCCTGGGTAAGTACTTCACAGCCCAATACTCAACCTACTTCACAATGAAGGAGGTGGTTCATAGTTTGTGGATTTCGAATAATGAAGTGGCGGCGGAAATGGAGGCAAACATCAATGATGAGAGTATTGACTTCACCATAGAACCATGGCTCATTGAGCCAACCAAACAAGTGTATAATAAAATGATCAACATGATTACAGGTGGCATTAAGGACATGCTTAACAACTCGGAGCGCATCGATGAACTACTGGTTGGCAGGCACTATATTAAGATTGAACGTGGCTTACCCGTTAACTTCACCTATGAACCAGAGCTGAAGCCGAAGATACTTGAACCCGTGTTAATAACCGTGCACAAGCCGAGGACATTCCTAGTAACACCACGCTCAGTAGTAACTATAGAACACCCGCAGCACGGTGTAAAACACATAAGGTTCAATGGAACATACGAGTTAACCGTGGATACGACTAGGGTGTCGGGCAGGCAGATTATAGACATGAACACTATAATATTCGATAGGCTGCTAGGTAAGGAGGCTTGGTAATACTAAACAACCCCTGCCAGCTAATTAACCACCAGGCAGTACACGCCCCCATGACCCAGGTTCAACAACCCCAATCCACCACCATGCGGGGCATTATCCAAGCCCTCCCACCCAACATACTACAGTGCAATGCCGACTTGAACACCAGCGTTAGGAGGGAGCTGGCTGACATCGTATGGCTACTGTTCAGTAGTGATAAGAGGACTGCTGCGAAGCTGGCGAGGAGGCTCTTCATTGATGGCACCCATGCGGGCGTCTTCATGAGTTACGTGTATGATTACAGGGATAGGATTACTGATATAGTATTCTCACCGAATTACATGGGAATCTCCATTGAACCGCCTAGGGAGTTGGCAAGGAATTACGTTATTGGTGTTAATGACTACAGTGATGGATTATTCATCAACGGGGCTGACCTAGCCCTACTCCACATAAAGAGTGGAGTCAATGATTGCTACAGGGTGAGGAATGGGAGGATTGTAGTAGCCACGGCGAGTGATGGTGACTTCAGAGCCGTCTTCGGCTACGATGCCGATGTACTGGAGCGGGAGGCTGTCCTAACGACTGGGCCTAGGAATAGTATTGCGTACAGGGTTCAGGGTGAGGTTGTCTTCGAGTTAACGAGGGCTGGTAACAAGTACATTGCGGAATTATTCAGGGAGCAGGTGCAGCGCATTATCGCAATCTACATGGCTGACAAGGCAATGCGCCTCCTAGTCGACCACGGCTTCAACCCAGATGCCATTATTACTGCCGCTGACGACGTCCTCGTATTAATACCTGGCGTAATCCAGGGTAGTAAGAATGTGGATAGGTGGGTGGTTATAAGGAAAATGACTGGGTTATTCGCCAGCATCCTAGGCGAGTACTTCACAGTAAGGAATGATGGCTTCGGCTGCATACGCATTTCAGATGGCACCGCATCAGTAAGGGTCTTCATCGACGTGGATAATGAATCGAGGGGTATTACACTCAGGGTAACCACCTGGAAGGTTATTGGCAGCATGCCGACTAGGCGCATTTACAATAGGGTAATGAGGGAGCTTACAGGCAGCGTGAGGGACATGCTCAACAACTCAGAGCGCACCGACGAGTTGATAATCGGCAACCACTATGTTAAGATTGAGCGTGGCCTGCCGATTAACTTCGAGTATGAGCCCGAGCCAATGCTGAAGCCAAGGATGCTTAGGAGCCTGTTGATAACGGTAAGCAGGTTGAGGGGGTTCCTCGTTACACCACGGACGTTGGTGACTATTGAGCACCCTCAGCATGGCGTCAAGCACCTGAGGTTCGATGGCACGTATGACTTGAGGATAAGGACGACGATGGTTTCAGATAGGTACATTGGGGATGTGAATGCTGTGGTAGTCAGGAGGCTGGCTTACGAATTTGGGATTTACTCCTAGCCCTCTTAACCTCCATAACAATGCCCATTCCAATTAAACCAGCAATAGTGAGGCCAAGTGTTGGTATTGATAATGAGTCCTTAAGTAGGGCAGGTGGCAGGGATTAGGGGGGTTGACTGTACTGAAGTAGCTACCTGCAGTGTTCGTTACCATACTTCCCCACATACTTCTCCTGAATCCACCTGCGGAGCATCATGTTAATATTACCCTCGAACTCCTCCTCAGCAAGCCTCCTCACCATGCAGTAAAGCTCCTCACTGAGCTTTAGGCTAACGGCCTTTGTGAAGCGCCTCCGCCTAACCACCCCCACCACCCCATGCACCTCAGGCGAACTCCCATGTGCCGCATGTCGATGGTGAATACCCCGGCACTCTGCAATACGCAGGGCCGTGCCACCGTATGAGGACTGTATCTTCAATACTATATAACACATGCGACGCCACCTCCTCGGAAGCCTTACCATAGGGCGAGTTAGAGTCAATGACCCTCACGCCCAAGCCGTATGCCTTCGCAAGTACATAAGCCGTGTATGCAAACGAGCCACTCTCATACTTCCCACTTGACCACCTCCTCACAAGCGAGTTAACCACCGTATTAACTACACCCCAAGCCTTTTCATCATCCCCATACGGTAAATAATTGAGCACACCAACGACTTCCCCAATCACACGTAGTTGCTCATCACTCAACTCGATAGGTGCTACAACAACCCTATCGAAGTAACTTTCACGCTCATCCTCATAAATGTAGTAGATGTGCCTCAACCTCCTCACTTTAAAGAGCAGGTCATAGAACGCATTCTCAACTTCATCATACTCGTCCTCATCCTCAACTAGCCCCCTCAACGCATCCTCAATATCACCATACTTAAGCACAAAACTCTCCTTCCCCCTCAACGCCAAAATCACAGCCAATACCGCCCTCCTGTCCACCTGAGTTTGGACATTAACCTGGTTTACCTCGTTTGCCATTTCCAACCACCCAGGGCTCAGGTAAACCGTAAACCAGGGGGTTTAAAAAGGTTTCTGGCAGAAACCCCAGAGCACACCCGCTCAGCCGTTTAGGGCTAGGGCAAGCTCCCCGAAACTAGGCGTTAACCTGCATTCCTATCAGCCCCAAGGGTAATGGCAACAATAGCTTCGGATAGGTACATTGAGGCCGTGAATCCAATAGTAATCAGGAGGCTGGTTGGTAAGGCACGGAGACAGGCCACTACCGCCGTTGAGGGGTAAACCTCCCGAACCCCACCCACGATTACCGTATTCACCAGTGCATGCTTAAATGGTGCTCAGCTAATTAACCCCAAAAACACAGATAAATTATGGCGCCCAAAATAAGTATAGAAATCTGGGGAGATCTGAAGATAGCGAACAACTGGATAACGCACGTAAAGGCAATAGCGGGGGATGATGCGATAGATGATGCAATAGTAGTAATTGAGAAGGAAGACTGGTATGATATATTGAGGGGTAGCGATGCAATGTCGGCACTAAGCGAGATTGGTAAACTTATAAAAACCCTCTTGGAGGGGGGCGCACCCAGTCAGAGGGTGGACTGGGTGCGTGTCGAGACGGTGGAGGACTAGTCCTCCACCGTCTCGACGGGGGAGTGAAATCAAAACGCTCCCCTTCCCCCCTCTTTTTTCCTTCATGGTAATAATATTAGGCCTAATTAACTTCAGGGTTGGCGGCATATCATGCCCGTGCCCCTGGTTACTGTCAGTGAGGACTTGGGTGATATTAAGGCGGTTGTGGCTATTGGCAGTGGTGGTAGGATCCTCGTCCTGAGTGGTAGGGTTCCTGGGCTGGATGGCTACTATGATGCCGTTAGGGTTGATTACAATGGTGGCTCGTATAGGGTTTGGCTCATTAGGAGAGGTAGGGTTGATTACCTTGACGTAACTTGGCTTGGCCTGGTGGCGACATTCCTAAGGCGGGGTGATGTTATTAGGCTCCTCCTGGACTACATGCTTGACCAACCCCCACTCCAGTGGGGTGCGAAGCCCTAATAACCAGCCCCCCAGGCAAACCAAACAGACCCAGGATGCTAGCCCTAACCCCAATCAAAACCAACCTCAACCCCAAAACCATGAGGTGGGTTAGCGTAGCAAGCGCAGTAACACTAGCCACAGTACTGCTAAGGCTCGGCGAACTGGCGGTGAAGGAGGCTGTACTATGGCGTGGGGCACCTGACACGGCAGTCATAAATGGCAAAAGGGTTAGGGTTGGCATTGGGGGTCAGGTTGATGTGGAGACTATTGGCAGGTTGGCTGGGGTGCTTGAGGGTTGGGATGGTTTGACAATTACGCTTGGTGGTAGGCTTGGGGGCTTCGTGGCTGACGTTGATATTGACGCCTACGCTGACTGGAGCCTGCCAATTGAGGCAGGTATCGCTGATGTTGAGCTTGTAGCCTTAGCCGAGCCGAGGGGTGTTATTCTTGATTACCCGTTTGATAACTTCTACGACATGATTGAGGTTGATAATGATATTGCGGGCGCCGTTTGGGGCTTCCTCGACGAGGCAAGTGGCATTGTGTTCAATAACCGTAGGCTCGTGGATTACATCGGCGGCATCCTACTCATGCGTGACTACGGTAAGGCGAGGAGTGTGGTGTTGTGGAGTCGGGTGGGTTAGCGGGGATTGGGGTTGAATCCCCCGCTGGAGTGGGTGCCTTGTAATTGCTTGTTTAATCACATAAGTTGTATATCATCCTCTGAGCACCCATCATGTAGTGCCCTTAGTATTTTAGCCTTATTACCGCTGATTTCAATAAGGTAGAACATGAACCACCTCTTAGAACCAACATCCACCCACACTGCATATTGCGGGCCATGTGCCTCGGATAGGAATTGCGGGCTATAGGTGCATATCCTTATGATTTTGCCCCCTACCACCTCCTTTATTAGGCGTGCGTCATTAATGTAATCTGGGCTTAGGGTGCTTGGGTTGCCTGCTGGCTCAACCAATTTGTCCTCATCTGAACATCCTACCCTTAATTTATCCACTATACGCACATTGTCACCATAGATTCTGAAGCGGTAGTATGTGAACCATCTTTTAGAACCTGTGTCTGCCCATACATTGTAGTAGGTGCCATCGTAGCATATTCTTATGATTTTGCCCTCCACCAGCTTCCTTATTAATTGAACATCGTGGGTGAAGTCTGGGGCTTGGGTAACCTGGGTCATGGGTTGAGTGTGGGATTAGGGTTAATTAGCCTGACTCATACCTTAATCGAGATTTGGATTTGGGTTGAACCTCACTGGAGTGGGCGTCAGTAGCCGAATACACTCCTAATACTATCCAAAGCATCATTAGCCTTATCAATAATATCCCTCGCCACATCGCCAATTGTACCAAGTAAGTCATATACATCATCCGCACTGGCATCATCAACACCAGTATCGTGGACTATCGCCTCCGCCTTGCGTACAATAACCCTGAGTACCTTGACCAAATCTTCAATAGCATCGGTTGGCACCATCATGGCTACGTAGCTTGGCTTGTAGTTGGCTAGCTCCACGACTGGTGTTAGGTCGAAGTCCTGCTCGGGCATGGGTTAGGCTTAACACCAGGGGCTAAATTAGGCTAGGGGAAAAGGGGGATTGGGAAAAAGGGGTTTGAGGGGGAAGTGTTTAGGCAGCCAGATGATTAAGCAGTGGAAGCAGTGGAGGCAGTGGGCGAAGAATACCATGCATGGTATAATATCCATGCTACTTTGAAACAACTATTATAGAAGCACTTTTTTACGCACATTATATCACCACATTCACGCTCTGCGATGCACTTTTCCATACAATCATCAAGTATTTCTTTAAATCGTTCATCGTTTATTATTTTTTCATAATCTTGCTCCTCCTCTTGGTTAACCCCAGCCCCAGTTGACAGGGCTGGGGGATTTGGGCTGGGCTTGTTCTTGGGCATAGCCGGGTTGTGCATGGGGTTGGGGGTTAATTAGGCTAGCCTAATTAACACTCGGCTTGGTGGGCTTGATTATGCCCAAGCGTGGTAAGGGTAGTAGAGGCGCCTTCAAGCCAGTGTTAATAATGCTCAGTGGCACTGCGCTTCTAGTCACCAAGAGCGGCGTAAAGATGATTGAACTCGGTGAGAATGATGACTCCGATGCGAGGGAATTGTACAGTAGGCTCCTTAGGAATGGGGTTAAGTGCGCTGATGTTGATGGTGGTGGGGCGTTCAGGGTTGTTGACTGCACTGAGCTTGAGGAGGAGGAGTTCATGAATGAGGTTGAGGATTTGATTGAGGGTAGTGGGTTTGAGGAGGAGTGAAGAACCGCCATTCAATTCCTGCCCTAATCCTGGTTATCACATTAGGTACACGGGTGATGTGGCGATTTTAACCCCCATACTACTAAGCCTTGTAACAAGCTCGTGGGCACTGTCATGCTTAAGCTCAATGAACCTCAACCTCTCAACACCATTAACAGCGAACACGATATCATAGGTTACAAACCCAGGTGAACTCTCCAAAACAAGGTTAATCCTCCTCGGCACAAGCCCAACAGCCAAGTTAGGGGTATTCAACTCCAACTCACCCCTAACCCCATTATGCAGCGCAATAGCCCGCATGTTGGTGACAACGTACTCCCCCTTACCAGAACGCCGTGCCATTACCAGGAGTACTATTCCAATTACAATTAGGATGAAGCCGACAATAAGAATCATTGTAATAATCCCAATAACAATAATAATCCAAGCCACGGTCTCACTAACAGGATGCCACGCCACCCCACTCCACACAATATACTCCCCAGGCCTGAGTTCAACATCCACACTACAATACAGCAGGCATTATTAATTAGCCTAAGCCCACCCACTGGAGTGGGGGATTAAGATTAAGAGTCAGGCGTATAGTACTCATTAAGCAGAAGCATGAATAACTCATAGTCAGGAGCCTTACCATCCCACTTAAACCCCACAGTGGCACCAGGCTTAACCCCAAGAGCCCTGGCAATCCTCCTATTCGAAACAGTGACCTCAATAATCGTGGCCACATGCTCACAGGCATCAAGAAGGCTCCTAACCACGTTATACAACCCAGCCCCATCGAACCCGGGTTCAATAGGCGTTAACCTAATGTAGACTCCATCAGTCTCCCTACAGTCACTATCACACGACGGCACCCCATTCCAATACATCGTAGGCTTCATAACCCCACTGAACCCCCTTGGGATTGGGGGGAGGCTAACAGGCCTCCTAAGCCCAACACCCTTGACTGTAACAATCACCTTCGCCATGGCAGGTACACCGCAAGCCTATGCGCAATCATGAACAAGCCAACACTACCCCTAGCCACAGCAGTAATCAACAACGCCATGATTAACCTACCCACATTACCAGGAACCCTACGAGCCCTCCCACCAGTCAGGGTTATGTAACCGAACTTATCATCAACCCTAACCTTAACCACAATGCCACCAGCCCAAGCCACAAGCGAGTCAATGCCATAAGCCTCATCGTGGGTGAACGTGTAGCCAAGCCCACCCACCTCAACACCAACCCTAACACCCATCGAATCCCTGTACACTGAGATAATGCACCCATTCCTCGCAGTGTGGACAACCTCCCTAACCCCAACCCCAAGGGGCCTGGATTCGGCTTCAACCACGGGAGCCTGGGGCATAATTGGGTTGGGTGGCGGGTGTTAATTAGGGGGCGTGAATGACCTGTGAAGCCAGGCTGGATGATGCAGATTAGCTTGATGAGGAGTTGAATGAAGCCCAGCTAATTAACCCCCAGGGCACTAACAAAACGTGGCGACCAGGAATAAGATCCTTGATGAGTGGCTAAGAGGAGGGGAGATAATTGTAAAAGAAGGGGAACGGATAGTTATAAGGAAAGATGGAGAATTTGTAATTGTCATAAATGATACAATAATACACATAATTCCAAATAAGATGATTGCGGTAAGAATGAATGGACGTTGGTTTGTGTCAAGGGCCCCCGCTTGGCGGGGGCAGGCGATTATAATTATACGTCGGCTGCGTCCTAAACTTCCATCTATGGTGCCAATACCATAAGGATTGTATCCCCTCCCTCTTAAAAACCCCTCTGAGGGGGCTGGGTGTGGTGGCCCAGCTCCCCTCATTTATTTCCCTCATCCTCAATCTCTTTTAGCAAATCGTCGAGGGTGTAATTCGTGATGTGCGGGAGTTCATACACGTTGTTGGCTTCAATCCATTCGTAGACGTAATCCTCAAGGTTAAGCTCCTTGACTGCTCTTTCGGAGACGGCGTAGGCATACTCATAGTACCCACCCTTCTTGATATCAATCACTGGCATTACGTCAACCCTTTCGAATGATCTAATCAGTAGCCTACCCTCAAGGCCCTTGTCATCAACCCACCTACGCCGCTTAACATCCCACACGTACCTCTCCTCCCCATCCAGGTTGGTTTTGAACTTAATTAACCCAAACCTCATACATATATTATCCACAAGGCTCCTAATAAGCCTATCCTCGGAATTGAATCAACCACGGTAGTGAAGCCAAGCCACATTATATGCACATCGCCCCAAGGCCCCCGCCTTATTACAGCGCCTGCAGTGGGCTAAGCGTGTACTGCCGTGGTGGTGGGACAGCCAGGCGCCTCCTGGCGGCTGTGGAGGGGGTTGTTACGGGTAGGATTAACAGTGGTGATATTCCACCTGAGGTTGTTGAACGCTCCATCGAGTCCTTTGAGAGGAGGCCTGTGGTTAGGGGCATACTCTGCAGTGGTGATTCCACAATCCCAGTCTCATGCCTCATGGATGCAATCAGAGTCAGCCCAATTGGTGTTAGGAATAGTATTGGGGCTGATGGGGCAGTCCTATCGATGATTGCCGATAGGCTGTTTAAGAATACAGCAGCCAGTGTTAACGCCAAGGGTATTACGCCAGCCTTCGGCACGGCTTGTGAGTGGCTTGATGAGCTTGGGGTTTACGTGTGTGGTGAGCCTGACTTGTTGTTGTATAAGGGTGGTGGGTTGCTTGGTGTGGTTGAGCATAAGGTTGCCTTGACGTTTGGGGAGTATGGGGGTACTGTTAGGAGGGGGCTTGTCCAGGCATTGATGTATGCGTGGCTCTTTAGGGACTATTATGCTAAGCCTGTTGATTGGGTTTGGGTGTTTGTGGTTGTTACGAGGTACTCCACGTCTAGGGTTGGGGCTAGGGGTAGGGTTGCGTCATTCTGCATCAGGGTTGGTGGCGGTGTTAGGGGGCTTATTGTGGATGCGTATAGGGCTTTGAGGGGTGGGGGCGTGGTTGAGGTTGATGACTGTAGGCTAGCAGGCCTGCTTGGTGGCTTGTGTATTAATGGGCGTGTTGCCTTCCCTGCTGGTGTTGTTGCGGATGGGTTGAATCTTGTGTTCAGGGGTTGGCGCCTTGTTGAGGGTTAGGGCTAATTAGGCGCCTCACTGGAGTGGGTTCCCATGTCCAGGGTGGTGATAACAATGGCGAAGGGCAAGGATGTTAAGACGCTAACGTATGATGGAGCGAAGAGTATAATCATCAACAACGGTGGCAGGAGGCATGTTATAACGCCAACGAGGATTGATGTTGATAATGCTGATGATGGCAGTAATGTTATTAGGGTTAGAACAAGGAGTGGTATACATGACTTGCCGATTGACTGGGATTGCAAATACATTGTTGTTTGGTACGATAAGAACGATGACATTATTGCCAATGTTGACGTCGATGGGCGCTTCATGAATGCCACAATCAGGGCTTGGCCTTGATCCTGAGCCCGAACCCCCTAATCCCCAATCCTAATTAACCCCCACTCCAGTGGGTACCCCATGCCCACGACTACACCAACGCCAACAATAACCATCCTGAAGCTCAAGGATGGGAAGGTTGTTGATGCGGCACTGTATTATAACAATGTCAAGAGGGTGTCGTTTGATTACCGAGGTAAGTACATTGTAATATCACCCAACGGTGTTAGGGTATTAAGCGGCAGTGTTAATGACAGGACGCTGTACATTTCATTCACCGATGCGCCGCTTGCAGGCATACCCATCGATGATTACGATTACAACTATGACATTACGATTCACTTCCCGCACATGACTGCCGTAATGTTTGTGAATGGTGGCACGGTTAATGTTAGCGTAGCCACGCCCTAACCCAAACCCCAATCCCCCAATCCTAATTAATAATTAGTATTACACTACCCCGTGAGCCAGGTACCCAAGGCCCCAATCATAGCCTACACCATAGTCCTAGGGCTAGGATTAACCCTAGTTGTATTAGGCTCAACAAGCCCAATCCAACCAGGAATAGGGGCAGCAGTAACGGCAGTCGCATCAATAATAGGCGCAGTACTCCTCATTCGAGTAAGGCACCCCGGGTTAATAATCCTAATCGAAACAGGGTTGGGAGTATTCATAGTACTACTAATCGTGAACTGGCTCCACGGCGTAAGCCCAATCACAACACTCAGGTGGTACTACAGGGCGTTAGTGGAATTATTCACCCCGCTGGCCAGCCTAGCACCACGCCACCTGCCTTAAGCTAATTACCCCAGGCACCCAGTGTCGGGTCATGCAGGTTCAGAGCCTACCACTCAGTGAGAAGGATATTGAGGAGTTAACCAAGCCAGCACCAGTAATCAGGCTCGGTGCCTTCAAGCCAACCCCAATCAGGGCTAGGAGGCTCCCCGGTATTGACAGGCTTGTTAGGGAAGCCGCCAAGTACTGCATCAAGGATAATAGGAGCTTCTGCATGAACATTGCAAGGCAGGTACTCACCACAGTAGCCCCAAGTGAAGTCGCCAGAGTCCTCAAGGAGGCTGTTAATGCTGGCGTCCAGTACGAGGTCGCCCTAGCCTACACTGCCCACGCCATTAAGGGGTGCGTGATTGTTGATAAGCTTGAGGATGTTGGCGACCAACCGTGCGTCGTGTATAATGGGGAGTTGATGGTTAATACTAAGCCCCTTGTTAACGGCGCCTACACGCTTAAGGAGGCTTCAAGCGAATTCGGGCCTATTGTCGAGGCTGGGCAGAGTGAGGGTGCGCTTGAGAGGTTGCTTGGCTTCTTCAAGAGGGGTGGGGTAATGTGAACTGGGCTCAAGCCGTCATCACGTACGGCTTCCCTATTGCGGCAGCCGAGCTTGCATGGGGTGCTGTTAAGTACTACACTGCGCCGACCACTGGCCTCAGGAGGGAGGCTATTGACGAGTTCTACGGTGTACTCCTGGGTGCAATCATAACCGCAGTAATGGGGTACTATGTTGCAAACGCCACAATCATAAGTGAACGCATTGCTGGCGCATTCAGCATAGGGGGCGTGGCGTGGAGCATAGTATCGGCGAGTGGGCTCTACGGTACACTCTTCTACGACTTCGTGAGCACTATAACAACCTACGTTGGAATCAACGTTGCAATATTCCTCATTAACTTTCTACCGCTCTCAAGCTTCGAGGCAATTGCCGATATTGCGAGAAGTGTCCTTACCCCCTACCTCAATGCCCTGATGCTGACGATGACTAATACGGCTGGTTTGGCTGGTATTGCACTTGTCCTAGGGAAGATGAACCAGTTTGGTATCCCACCACTCTCAGTGGCCCTACTCCTCCCGAGGAGGACTAGGAGTATTGGCGCATGGCTTGTGAGCTTCTTCCTTGTCTTCAACATTGCAATGCCGATTATAGTGGCCTACCAGACAAGCCTAGTCATGCAGTATGTACTCGGACTCCCATGGAACGTGGCATGCAGTGGATGGGCTAAGACAGTAACAGACGCCTTCATCACCATCTCAAACTGGATATGGGGGGCAATAGGCAGTGCTCTCCATATCACATCAACAACCTCGGTTATCGCCAATGCCACAGCGGATGCCTACAACATCCTGTGCGTTATCACCACTGCATTTGCGGAGAGGCAATTCCTGAGTACTTTCGCACCCCTAATAGGCCCATTCTACCTGATAAGCGGCGACTTCGTGGTAGACATAATGCTCGGCATAAACTTCGCAATAGTAGCATGGCTGAGTAGCATCATTGAGAGCGGTGCAACGGCACTATTCGAGGTTAAGAAGGTGTAAGCCATGAATCTGAAGCTCCTTGCCCTACTGGCAGTGCCACTGGTCGTTGGGCTTGTACCGCAGGTGAAGCCCATTGCCATCGTTGGCGGTGTTATCGCACTGTTCATGCCTCAGGCTGTTGTTGAGCTCCTTAAGTTGATTTACGGTACTAGGCTCATGCCTGAGGCTGTTGTGACTGCTAGGGGTAGTCAGGCTATTGTTAGGATTGGTGGGAGGGATTGGAGGTTCTACAGGGCTTACCCGAGGCTTAGTATTGAGGTTCACAGGGAGGATGCCATCAAGGCATTGAACGGGTTGATTGCGACACTCCCACTTGATAACACCATGATTAGTTTTGTTAGGATTGGGAACACCCTCTACATTGGGAGTAGTTCAGACGCCTCGAATATCCTAAACAGGTACTTCCTGCTTGAACCAGCAGCCCCACAGGAGGTTGTTAGGCTCCTGGGTAACCCAATGCCCCTGGCTAGGAGTGGTGGATTCAGGGTACTGTTAATACTCACCTTCATCGCCTCGCTAATCCTCTACGGCCTGCCTAAACAATGGCTCTGGGTTGGGGTAGTAACAGGCATACTACTGGTAATTGCCCTACTCAAGGCTGGGGCTGGGTTAAGCATAGCAAGGTACACCCCATTCAAGGCTGGTGTAACCCACAGTGACGCAAGGTACATGAGCCTTGAACCAAGCCAACTCCTGGCTTATGCGGAGCGTAATGCCAGGAGGGACTTCGCCCTCACAATCACAGGTAGCCTAATGGGTAGGGAGAATTATGCAGCTGAGTTGGCTAAGGCGATTGACAGGTACCAGCTTACTGGCAGGGGCATGTATGCCCCGAAGATTGATGCGCTCCAGGTTACCCACAGGCGTGTCCTAGCTGGTGAAGTGCCCATCAGGTTCACAATCCTCGGTGACGTTGAGGCTCCTGGGATGAGGGTTGGTTTTGGGGCTGTTCACTGGCTTATGGAGCCTGAGTTGAATGGTTTAAGCATGGATGTTACCGCAGTCCCAGTGTTCTATGGTGGGAGTATGATTGCGCAGGGTGATGAGGTTGTTGTTGATGTTGGCCGTGATGAGTATGGGAGTGAGGTGAAGATTGGCTTGAACACTGCCCCAAGCCCGCATGCGTTGATTGTTGGGCCTACTGGCTCGGGTAAGTCCTGGAGTACTGTCAGCCTCATGATTCGTGCGGTAACGAAGTATGGGGTTAGGGTGTTGATTATTGACCCTCAGGGTGAGTACCCGAGCTACCTCAAGGCGCTTGAGCCAATTGCCATCAATGTTAGGGATGCCTTCATCGACTGGCTTGAACCTGTTACAAGCCCAATCGCCTGGGCTGACTTGGTTAGCCAAGCCGTTAGGCATGCTTATGCTGATGCTGAGTTGTCTAGGCTTGTCTTCAATGACTTGGTTAGGCTGTACGGGAAGGGTGAGTACCTTGGGTTGCATGAGTCCCTGGATTGGCTTGTTGCGAATGGTGAAGCTGGGAGGGTTTGGGAAGTTGCCAGAGCCCTGGAGCCAAAGTACCCAGTGAGGCTAAGCCAGTTGATGAACGCCCCAAACCCAGTCATAATCACGCTTAGGGATGTTATGGTTCACAGGGAGTACGTTAGCCTACTAATGCAGGTGCTACTGGCTAGGGCTTACCACGAGGGGTTAGCCAAGCCATTCACAGAGAGGATTGAGAATATCCTAGCCTTCGACGAGGCTTACCTGATTATTGAATCCCCCATTCTTGAACTAGTAGTCAGGGGTGTTAGGAAGATGGGCTTCGGAGTCTGGGTTATCACGCAGAGCCTTGGTGACGTGAAGCCCGCCACATTGCAGAACTTCGGCTTCAGCCTCCTGCTCCAGGGCCCTGCACCCTATGCTGAATCCGTGGGTAAGGTCTTCCTGCTTGGTGAGGATAATGTTAGTTGGCTTAGCCAGGCTAATAACCCACGTGTCTTCGGTGGGGAGTACACTCCAGGCATCCTAATCTACCCACCCAGGCCCAGGAGGGTCTTTGTGAGGCTTGAGCCTGTTAAGGGCTAAGATACTCTTAAAAAACCCAGTGGGGGATACTCTACATGCCACAGGCCAGATCCCCAACTCAAACCCCGAGCAGGGAAAAGTATTATGAGGATGAAAACAGAGTAATCTACACTGGCAAGAAGCATGATATAGTGAATAGTATCAAATTTGTGGAGTGGTTTGGGAATTCAGTATACGGCGGGGGAGAGGGAGCACACGTGTATAAGGTGGAGAACGGTGAACTAATAGAGGAAGCACCAATAGTTAGCCATAGGGGTGAGGATGGTAGGTTTGGCTGGGGTGTATGGTACTTACCACCTGGCGTGTACATTGTTGTTGACATAACTAGGCTGAATGATGTGAATGTGGAAGCGCACCCTACCCTAATTACACTCGCACGCCTAAATGCGCTTGCTAACCGCATTTTGAAATTCCATTTATTTAGCCTGTATAGGGTTAAAATAGACAAGGTGATTGTGCATAAGGAGCCGATAGATAAGGCTTGGGGTTGGAGGTATGAGCGTGAGCCATTGCTCGTGGAGGTGGTGGTGGATTTAAGTGATGTGAAGCGCCTCATAGTGAAGGCGAAGGAGAGGTGCCCTGAGTGTGCACCTACCCCTAGTTCAAAGCGCTAGATAGGTTAATAAATCCTGCCCCTTAAATTCTACCCATGACCCAGGACAGGAATTCATTATCGGGTAAGGAATTAGCACTCGTAATACTCAATCCACTCGATGTTCTGATGACTAGCCTTTTTGCCTCTGTAATCATATACGCAATACTATACCCCTCCCCAATGGCTATTAAAATATTTTCCATAGCGGGTGAAATATCTATCATAGCTACTGTCACCATACCTGCTAATGCTTCTTCTGCTTGATGAGGCTAAGAAGGAGGGGCGGGATTTTACACTCGGGGATGTTGGCTTTGTATTTCTAATATCAGCCCCATTCATGGCGATTGCAATTACCGCACTGTTAATCAAAATGAACCCTATATTGAGGTTCATCTTAGTCATATATGGTGCTGGTGGCGAATTACCAACGTTAGAACTCATTGAGTATATTTATGACTCCGTATCCTCTAGCTGATTAGGCTGGTTAATAACCCCCGAATCCCCCACTCCAGTGGGTTCCCCCGCCCTAATTATACACTGGCTTAGGCGCATTACATGCCCATTGAGCTTAGGCCGTGGCAGGTTGAGGCGTTGGGTAGGCTTAGTAGGGCTAGGGGGCGCTTCATAGCCCTAGGCATGCCCACTGGTAGCGGTAAGACGCTCACGGCATTGTACGCAGCGTACACTGTATTCAACTCAGACCTAGCAATCTACCTTCTTAGGACTATTAACGAGGAGGGGGTAGTGTTGCATGAGTATAATGTCCTCCGTGGTGGTGGTATTACTAATAGTGATATTTCAACACTCCACGGTAAGAGGCACTTCTGCCCAAGGGAATTCATCGACGAGGGGGAGCCAGTCATGAAGTGCGGTAACTGCCCACTATACAAGAACCTCATTAACGATGCGTCAGTACACTGTACAGGCATTCTAAACAGTGATGAGGAGAGGGAGTGTATTGATGATGTGCTTGATGGTTGGTCTATTAAGCTCCTCAAGTCCATGAGGGGTATTGACCCAACCACGGCTGATATTAACGAGGCGTACTTAACAGTACTTGACCTCAAACCACCCAGTGAGGATAATGGTAAGTGGACTGGGGACTGCTCATACACGGTGATGATTGGTACTGTTAAGTATGCTGGGTTGATTGTTGGTAATTACAGCTACCTCCTGCACCCAGGCGTCAAGGTGCTTAAGGGTATTGCAGAGGCAGCTCGCAACCCGCTCATCATCATTGATGAGGCCCATAACCTGGATGGGCTTCCCGATGCGTACTCAAGGAGGATTAGCCCAGCTAGGCTTAGGGAGATGGCTAGTGGTATTACTGAATTATGCAGGCGTTATAATTGCGGTAGGATTGAGGGGGCTGTGATGCCTGATACTCTTACCCCCCTTATTAATGGTATTGCGAATAAGCTTGAGGAATTATACAAGAGGAGCGCCTCCGGGTTCAAGGTGGGTGAGAACGCCCCAGTTGTGGATATTGAGAATATTACAAGGCTTGTTGATGAGGCTGCCGTACTCCTTGAACCTTACCTTGAACTTGAGGTTAACGAGACTGATGTAAAGGCGTTGAGGGTTATTAACAGGATTGGTAGGTTCATTGACAGTAAGGTTATGCTTGATAATTACGTGGCCGGCAGGCTCAAGGGGTATGGCGCCTACATTCACGTTGGTAAGAAGGGCCCCTCAATGTGGCTTATGCCCAAACTCCCGAAGTACATTTACGGGGAACTGCTGAACGAGCTTCACGATGCAACCTGGCTCCTCATGAGTGGTACGTTGCCTAGTGTTGAGTACATTAGGAGGGTTTACGGGTTCCCAATCCACGATGATGATTATATTATTATTAACGCTAGGCTCGGTAGGATTAATAGTGTTAGGATTATTGACACTGCCTCAAGCAGGTACAGTGAGAGGGGTGATGAGACGTTCAGGAATTACGCAGGCATTATCGCTAATATTGTGGGTGGGAGCCCCACTGGTATTGTCCTCCTTGTGGTTTACCCGAGTTACGAGTTCATGAACAGCGTCCTCAGGTACCTTAACCTTAATGGTGTTGCTGTTGCCCTCACTGAGGGGGTTGTTAAGAGCCTTAAGGCTGTTCGTGATGAGGCTGTTAAGATTGTTGAGGGTGGGGGTAGGGTTGTCCTTAATGCCGTGGCTGGTGGTAGGTTCACGGAGGGGGTTGAGATTAGGCACAATGGGGAGAGCCTCATTAAGGCCGTCATCATTGCTGGTGTACCCTACCCAAACTTCAGGGACACTGCCCTCCAGGATAGGGCCAGGGAGAGTGGGCTTGGTGAAGCGTGGTTCGAGCAGAGGGCTGTGGTTAACATAATGCAGGCTATTGGCAGGAGTATTAGGAGTAGGAATGACACTGTTGATATTATCCTGATTGATGAGAGGTTCAGGTGGTTTGCGAGGAAGCTACCACTACTCAAGGCTAATTAAGGTGTAGGCGCCATACTACCCATGCCCCAAATCCCAGCCGATGGCTTAGCGATCACGGAGGAAGGGGAGGCTTTAATCACCGCATTCCTAAGGAAGCTTGGTGTTGAGTACGCTGACTGGCATGATGCGCCTTGGGTTGAGGTTGATGTTGAGGAGGCGCTTAGGAGGCTTGGGTATGCTCTTGAATTATTCAGGGTTGAGGGTGGTGGGTTGGCTCTTGGCGCCAGGCCATTCACTCTTGTGGTTATTACGGAGGACTACAGTGTACTGTTCATTAAGGATGGTGAGTTGTACTACATGGCGGCGAGTGGGTCATTGGGGAGTGTATTCGAGGTTAAGTTCCTGAGGTTTAGGAGTGGTTCAAGGCTTCTGGAGGTTAAGGCGCCTGATGTTTTGGCAGTCTTGTCAAGGCTGTTTAGGCTTGGTTAATAACCCCCGAATCCCCCACTGGAGTGGGGGTTGATTCGGTTTTGTTACCTACTCCTAACCAACCCGTGTACGACTATTATAATATATAGTATAACAAGCAGTATTAGCGATGCAGGCCACTTAACAACCCCACTAACCACTAACCCAACACCCACGATACCCAGGGCTCCGATTGCAATCGCCTCCACCTCAAGCCTGGGCATGGGTTAACTACAGCAACTCCACTAATTAGCCCTCGAAGGCGGGTGGCATTGGGCACAGGGTGTAATTCACGGAGGTTGGCCAGGAGGCAACACCACTACACCTGACTGACACCGAATCCCAGGCGTGGTTCACAGCCTCAAGGACATTAGCATCAACTGGCGTGGGCATGGTAACGGGGAGCCAGGCTGACCCATTCCAGTAGTACAATGCCAAGGGGACTGTGAGGCTACTGTTAACAACAGCAGTGCTCCCATCACCATCGCCGCCCATTACTATCGAGGCCATTATTATTGAGCCGTTGCCAACGTGGTAGGCGTCGAACCATATTGCATGCATGCCATCTGGGCTGAAGCCCATGTAAGCCGTGCCATCCGCAATCCTGATTACAAGCCAGCCGCATGTGAAGGCTATTGGCAACTGCCTCACGTGTATTAAGTGCGCCCCAGTACTGTTGATGAGCCAAATGTTTGTGGCGTAACTTGTGATTACTGGGATTGGGAACTCCGAGGCGGCAATATCCTGTATCACAAGTGTATTATTGAGGTAGGCATTCAGCATTATACTCCACCCCGAGTTCGGCAACCCGTGGATGCAGCAGTAACCAGCCACAGCGCTCGTTGAGCCAGTGTACGCCATTAACCCAACTGACCTACCCTCAACAAGGCTTGTATTAACGGCTGGAAGCACCCTAGCGTGGGTTGGCGTAAGCATCGGCGCCATTGGCATTAGTGCGATTACAACCACAGTGAGGGTTAGTGCAATTGCGGCTAGGGTAGTGTTGTCCACGGTGAGGGTTGTTGAATGGTGATTAATTAGGTGTTAATGAATACGGCACCCTAGTCAGTGTAGTTATTGTGGGCTACGTGAGGGTGCCTTGGCTAGGTGCAGCAGGCTAATTAACCCCCCAAGCACATACACCCTATGGCGTCCCAGGAACTTATATCAGTCAGGACTCCGGTGGAAAAAGTAAGAACGATAAGACTCCCAGTAGGACAATATAATATATTGAGGAGCTTCGTTGAAAGTTCAACAAAGGAGGGGTATGAGTGGAGAATCGCCTATGACTACAAGAGATACTACGAGTGGAGAAAACCGGCCAAGTGGGTCTTAAGGGTGTACAAACACAATAATGATAACTTGGTAGTGAAGCTGATTGAGGGAATTTACAAAGTAGAAACCAATGTAATACCGGTGGCGGAACTCCTCCCAGCAGGCATATGGTTTGTGAAAGTAGGAGGGGAGCTAGGGATTTACCATGCTAGGTTGATATTTACAAGAAGAGCACCAGTGGTTTTTGCGCCTGCAAAACCTTTGCCATACTTCAGGCCAATTGCCGCATATGAGGTAATGGAAGCATTGGATAACTACTTCACCCTTTGAACCTCCCCTGGGGGTGAACCCCCCTTAAAACCCCTGGGTGGGGGCCATCCCCCACCCCATCCTCTTTACGCTATTCTTATTAACCCTGAAGCCGGTAAGCTACCGATGCCCGGGAACCCAAGTCCAATCCTTAAGTTAGAGAACATAGGGTTGATAAAGAGGGCAGAGATTGAACTAAACAAGGTAACGATACTTTACGGACACAACGCTGCCGGTAAGACCACCGTGGCGAGGGTGCTTGAGCAGGTGATTAAGATGCTGTGTAGTGGGGGTACAAGCAAGGGGGATTTGGCCGTGTTGGTTAATCGTGAAAGTAGAAACGGTCGTATCGAGCTTGTCGATGATAACACAAGGTACAATGTGGAGTTGAAAATTAATGATGATGGGAAGCTTGGGGTAAAGATATTGAGGAATGGCGAGACCATACTAGGGGAGGTTGTATTAAAGGATGG